>Ga0193743_1000068_pt1 | contig 72147 bp, 52 predicted proteins | sample L2c2metaG_FD_143038 | JGI IMG/M metagenome (GOLD analysis project Ga0193743, IMG submission 143038) | Soil microbial communities from a riparian zone of the East river system, Colorado, United States - L2c2 | ecosystem: Environmental > Terrestrial > Soil > Riparian zone | place: USA: East River... | reverse complement strand
ATCTTCGAGCATGTTGCCGAGGATGGTGGTGGCAGAGTTCTCGGTGGCTCCCGGCGCGTCGACTTTGACGGCGAAGTTGCGGAAGTTCGGCATGTCGAGCGGTTGAAGGAGCAGGCCGCCGTTGGTGTGCGGGTTGACGCTCATCCGCTCGAGTCCGCGCGGCGCGACGGCGCTGATGGTCTCGTGGAGACAGCCCTGGTCGTCAAAGAGCTCTCCAGGCTTATAGGAGCGAAGCCATTCTTCGAGCAGTTTGAGGTGCTCAGGGTTGGTGCGGACTTCATCAAGCGGCACTTGATGGGCGCGCCAGGTTCCCTCCACCTGCACGCCGTCGACAAATTTGGGACCGGTCCAGCCCTTTGGGGTGCGCAGGATGAGCATGGGCCAACGGGGACGCGTGGCGTCCTTCTTCTCGCGAGCGTGCTGCTGGATGCGGCGGATTTCGGCGTAGATGGTGTCGAGTGTTTCGGCCATGCGGCGGTGCATGACGGCAGGGTCGTCGCCTTCGAGGAAGTGCGGCGCGTAGCCGTAGCCCTCAAAAAGCGATTTGAGTTCGTCGGGCTCGATGCGGGCGAGCACGGTGGGGTTCGCGATCTTGTAGCCGTTGAGGTGAAGGATGGGCAGGACGGCGCCATCGGTGATGGGGTTGAGAAATTTGTTCGAGTGCCACGACGCGGCGGCGGAACCGGTCTCGGCCTCCCCATCGCCGACGATGCAGGCGACGAGCAAATCGGGATTGTCGAAGGCAGCTCCGTAGGCGTGGAGCAGCGAGTAGCCGAGCTCGCCACCCTCGTGGATGGAGCCGGGGACATTGGCGGCGTCGTGCGAGGGGATGCCGTAGGGCCAGGAGAACTGGCGGAAGAGACGCTTGAGTCCGTCGAAGTTGCGCTCGATGTCGGGGTAAACCTCGGTGTAGGTGCCTTCGAGGTAGGTGTTAGCGACAATGCCGGGCGCCCCGTGACCGGGGCCAACGACGAGCATGGCGTTGGCGTGCTGGTGGCGGATGATGCGGTTGAGATGGAGATAGATGAAGTTGAGTCCGGGGGTGGTGCCGAAGTGGCCAAGCAGGCGTGGCTTGATGTCGTCGCGGGTGAGCGGTCGGCGGAGCAGGGGATTGTCGCGGAGGTAGATCTGGCCGACGGAGAGGTAGTTGGCGGCGCGCCAGTAGGCGTCCATGAGATCCAGCTCTTGCTGGTCTAAGGGTGATGTGCCGGAATGCTCCGGGGCCGGTGCTTTGCGGCTGGAGGACGTGGGCTTCGCTTTGGCGGCGGTGGGCATGGCAATCTCCTTGCGGTTTGTGGACAGGTGTCCTCTGCGGTTGGATGCGGTCGGAACAGCCCGACTCACTCCAGAGGAAATCGGCCCTGTTACGCCAATATAAAGAGCGTGGGTCCGGGTGGTATACAGGCCACGGGGGCGGACAGGGGTCGCATGGCATTTGGAGTGCGAGCGAGAGGGATGGTGGCCGTCGCGTGCGGGGCTGCGCTGGCGCTGGGCACAAGTTCGCAGCACAGTGCGAGGCCGGTGACGGCGGCTGCTTCCAGTCCACATGTTTCGAGCTCGCCGGACGCGGCGTGCGCAGGATGTCACCGCACGATTTACGAACAGTACGAAGCGACGCCGATGGCGCGAGCGAGTGGCCTAGCGATGGATGGCTTGATCGAGGGGAACTTTGCGCATGCGGCTTCCGGTGTCGAGTACCGCATCTTCAAACGAGATGGCGCGGGATGGCTGAGCTATGCGCGGCCTGGTGTCGCGGCGGGTGGATATCTCAATGGAGAAGTGACGCTTGCTTATTTCATCGGCTCGAATACGCGAGGGCGGACGTATCTGTTTGAACGCGATGGGTACTGGTTTGAGACGCCGGTGAACTGGTATGCGAAGAAGCGCGTGTGGGATATGGCGCCGAATTATCTGACGGCGCGCGAAATGCCGTTGACCTTGCCCGTGGATGCGAACTGTCTGCATTGCCACGTAAGCGGCGTGGAGACGGCGCTGCCGGGGGCGCGGAATCATTTTGCGCACGCGCCGTTTGCGCATGGCGGGGTCGGATGCGCTTCGTGCCATGGCGGTGCGAGCGAGCACGTGCGCACGAAGGGAAAGGCGGGGGTGCTGAATCCGAGGAAGCTGGACGCGGCCCGGCGTGATTCGGTGTGCCTGCAGTGCCATCTCGAAGGGGAGACGGCGGTCTACCGGCTAGGACATTCGCTGGCGACGTATCGGCCGGGCGATGCGCTGTTCGACAGCGTTGCGTATTTCGTGCGCCAGGGCGAAGTGGGACCGAATGGACGCGCGACATCGCAATATGAGGCGCTGTTGCAGAGCGCGTGCAAACGCGCGAGCGGCGATCGGATGACCTGCACGACGTGCCACGCTCCGCACGCGAGCCAGACGGCCGCGACGTCTGCGGCAAGGGTCGCATACTACCGTGCAAAGTGCCTAGGCTGCCATACCGGAGCCAAGTTCGCGACGGCGCATCATCCGGAACAACCGGACTGTGCGACATGCCACATGCCGCGCTCAGCGAGCGAGGACATTGCGCACGAGCAGGTCACGGACCATCGCATACAAATTCTGCGCGGGAATATTTCGCCCGGAGAGACGGAACGCGGGAGCAAGGGCGGGACGCTGGTGCCGATTGGTGATGAGAAGACGACGGAGCGCGAGCTTGGGCTGGCCCATGCGCAGATGGCGCAGCGCGGCGACCGGCAGAGTGGGGAAACGGCACTGACACTGTTGCGAAAAGCGAAAGCACTGGAGGCCGCTACGGTGAAGGACGCGGAGCTGCATACGGAACTAGGCTTCCTGGAGCAGGAGTCGGGCGACATTCATGCGGCGGATCGCGAGTACCGGACGGCGTTGGCGGTTGATCCTGACGATGGCACAGCGCGCGGCAATTTGGCGGTGTTATTTGCCGGGACCGGCGACTACGCGACCGCTGTGTTGCTATGGCAACGTGTCTTTGATGCTGACCCCGCAGAGGCAGCCGCGGGTTACAACCTGGCGTTGGGGCAATGCCGGTTGGGCAGGAAGGAAGATGCGGAGGCCACGCTGAAGCGGCTGCTCAGCCTTGCGCCGGACGACCAGCGGGCACGCGCGATGGCAGCGGCGCTCGCTGGTGGCGGGCAGCCCTGCCCCGGCGCGAAATAGCGGGCGTCGCATTTTATTATTGACATTCTTCCCGCTGCGTACCACTGTATTAGTACAGTGATTTTCCGCATTCATTCCGGTTCTGGCGTGCCGATCTATCTGCAGATTGAGGCCCAGGTGAAGCAGGCGGTGGCGGCAGGTGCGCTGGAGCGCGATGAAACGATGCCGTCGATCCGGCAGCTCGCGGCGCAACTGCGCGTGAACCCCAATACGGTGGCGCGTGCGTATAGCAATCTGGAACGGGAAGGGACGATCCGTACGGTGCCGGGTGGGGGGACCTTTGTGGCGGCCCGGGGCACCGGTCTGGTGAAGGCAGAGAAACTGCGGCGGGTACGGCCGATTGCGACGCAACTTGCCGTTGAGGCGAAGCAGGTGGAGCTGACACGCGCGGACACGCTGAGGCTGGTGGAGGAGGCATGGCAGATGCTGGGAACGCGAAATGGGGTAGAGCATGACTGACCGAATGCCTGAACTGGCGCCTGAGCTGGCGATTGCGACCCGCGGGCTGGTGAAGCGTTATCGCAACGTGGATGCAGTGAACGGGCTGAACCTGTCGGTACCGAAAGGCGCGGTCTATGCGCTGGTGGGGCGGAACGGCTCGGGGAAGACGACGACGATCCGGATGTTGCTCGATCTGGCGCGGCCCGATGCCGGCACGGCGCACGTACTTGGGATGGATGCGCACGTGGATCGCGTGAAGGTGCTGGAGCGCCTGGGCTACGTGAGCGACCGGCCGCTCTTGAGCGGCTGGACCGGCGAGCAACTGGTGCGCTTCAACCGCGGGTTCTATGCGCGCTGGTCGGATGAACTCGTCGCGCGCTATGTGCGGGTCTTCGACATTCCGATGAAGCAGAAGTTTCGCAATCTGTCGCGCGGCAACCAGACGAAGATGTGGCTGCTGCTGGCGCTGGCGCAGCAGCCGGATGTGCTGGTGCTGGATGAGCCGACGGCCGGGCTGGATCCGGTAGTGACGGATCAACTGCTTCGCGTGCTGGTCGAAGATGTCGCGTCCGAGGGACGGACGGTGTTTTTGTCATCGCATCATCTGGCGGAGGTAGAGCGCATCGCGGACTGGGTGGGGATGATCGACAAGGGCAAGCTGCTACTGGAGGCGCCGATGGAAGAGTTGCGCGCGAAGTTCCGGCGCATTCAGGTGGCGGGAGTCGCGGAGATGGCGCCTGCGGCTGCGATGCGGGTGCGGCGCTCGGGCGGCAGCACGGAGTATGTGGTGCGCGATGGAGCGGAGGAGTTTGTGGACGCGCTGGAGCGCGGCGGCGCGACGGTGCTGCAGTCGTCGCCGATGAATCTGTCGGAGATTTTTCTTGAGTGCCTGGGCAATGACGGTAAGGAATTCGAAGGCGGGAAGGAGTAGCCATGTATCTCTGGAAAAGTTGGCGTGACGCGCGGCTGAGTGTTGCGATTTTTTTCGTGCCCATTGTATTTATGCTGTATGGCCTGCTGCGACATTCGCCATCCGTACATGTGCAAACAAGTTCGCAAGCGAGCGTGGAGTGGATGGCGACCCGCTGGTTGAGTATCGCCGGAATCCTGCTGCTGTTCGTTGCCTGGTCTCTTGGCGGAGATGGAATTGGACATGACATTGCCGAAGACAGAGGTGCGTTCCTGTTGACGCGTCCTCGTCTGCGGAGATTCTTTGTCTGGTCTGACAGCGGTTTCAGCTTCGGATTGATGGCGGCACTTGCGTGGGGGCTCACACTGCTCTTCGTGTTGCTGACGATCGTACATGTTCTTGAATTTCCGCCGGGTGTGTCACTGTCTCCGCTGGCCTTTCTGTTGATTCCGCTCAGCGGAGTTGTGTTTGCGGGGCTGGTTTATTCGGTCACGTATCTGTGCACGATGTTGATTCCGCGGGACAAGACGGCGCGTGTCATCTCGGTTGCGGTGTTGATCGGTTATGCGTTCCTGTATGCCAAAGCCGTCCGAACGTGGGGCGGGGTGACGCAGTATCTCTTTCCGAGCTGGTGGGTGGATCCATTTCCGTATCAATACAGCTCTGCGGTGGCGCCGCATGTGTGGTTGGAACTGGGCGTGCGGGCGATTGCGATTCTGGTGTTGCTGCTGGCCGCGCAGTTTGTGCTGGAGATGCGGGAGATTCGAGCTTGACTGTATCCACATCTCTTCGAGATGCGGATACTCGCACAGCAACGTGACCCTCCTCCCCCCTCCCGTCACCGGAGCCTGGCTTGTAAGTTATTTCGTTTCTATAGGTTGAATGGTCTCCCGATAGCTAAATTCGTCTTTCCAAAAGATTTACCGCTAAATTCGTCCAGCGATTGGAGTTAGGCACTAGAAAAGCCATCATAGCGGTGGCTTTTTGGTTCCTGAACTGTGACTGAGTTTGTATCTATTTCCAGTGTAGCGAAATCGTGGGTATGAAATGGCAGAAATTTAGCGTGTTTCCCAAGATGGGAGTTACGGCGTGGCGAATGCGCCTTTGGCGCGAGCGGTTGGGTTCGCTCCGTTGTCGCTCACGGTGGGTGTCGTGGTGAGCGGGACATTTGCAGGTCCTTCGCTTTGCTCAGCGTGACAACGAAAAACAACTTTATGGCTTCGGTCCGTCACTGTTGAGACGCTGGAGATTGGCTCTGGCTTGCGCGTGCTGCGGGTCGAGGGCGAGCGCGTGTTCGAAGTCGCTGCGCGCGGTGGTGGTCTGACCCGATTGCGCGTGAAGTACGCCGAGGTTGCTCCAGCCGTCGGCATCTTTCGCATCGATGCGCAATGCGGCCTGCTGCTCGCTGATCGCGCCGGCGAGATCGTTGCGCGCTGCGAGCAATTGCGCTAACAGCGAATGGCTGGTCGCGTCGCTGGGATCGGCCGCGATGGCGGAGCGGAGCGCAGCTTCTGCTTCGGCGGGATGACGGCTCTGCTGATCGGCGAAGGCGAGCTGCCGATAGGTCGCAGCATCGTCTACGCCTGCAGCGACCGCGCGGGTAAGAAGCTCCTGCGCATGCTCGGGATTATTTGCGGCCAATTCGAGAGAGGCGTAGTTGGCGAGTGCATCGGCCTGCGACGGGTCAAGTGCGAGGGCGCGATCGAACTCGGTGCGGGCGGCATCGGGCTGCTGCAACTGCGCGAGGGCTGCGCCAAGGCCGCCGTGGGCTGCGGCATCGTCCGGGTGCTGCTGCAGCAGAGTGCGATAGTCGGCAGCGGCCGCGTCGTACTGCTCGTGCTTGAGCTCGAGCGCGGCGAGGTCGAAGCGCGCGTCGGCGTAGTTGGGGTCGAGCGCGAGCGCATGCTTATATGTCGTGAGCGCGGATTGCCAGTCGTCGTTTTGCTCGTGAGCTGCGCCTAACGAGGTGACAATGCGGGCGTCGTTTGGTGAAGCTGCAGCAAGCTTGCGATAGATCGCGAGGGCGCCGGCGGGGTTGCCGCTCATGGTGTCGAGTGCGGCGAGGTTGTAGGCGGCGAGCGAGTCGGTGGGATCGCGGGTGAGGCGATGCTCCATCCAGGCGCGTTCGAGGAGCATGCGGGAGTCAATGTTGTCACTTGCGTTGTTACGTTCTGCTACATGGACAGGCAGCACCTGCAGCCAGAGGTGGCCCATCTCGTCGGTGGAACGGTTGCCGTTGTGCACACGTACTGGCGGGCTTGCGGGATTGCGCGGGTTGGCAGCGGAGTTGTCGTAGACGTAGCGCATGTGCAGCACCGAGCCTGCGGGCAGGAGCAGCGGCTTGCGATAGCTGTAGACCGACTGGCGGTCGATATCCCAGTCCTTAATAAGGATGAGCGGAGTGCGTGTGCCGTCCGGCGCGATGGACCACGCCTCCAATTGCTGGCCTAGGTAGTGCGCGTGCGGATAGATGCCGAGCGCGTAGACGGCGATGGGCAGGCGCAGCTCGTCTTCGATGATGAAGTGGCTGTCGCCGGCGGGGATGTTGAGCGCGGCATCGTGCTCCAGCTGTAGCAGCATGGGTGCGTGGGTGGGAGCTTCGTCCGTGAAGTAGAGGCCGATACGCGGCTGCACGGTTTCGACGCGGCCGGTGGGCTTGAGGTGCGTATTGAGGATGAGGTCGTTGCCGGGATCGAGCCGCCAGGGCATACCGGGAGGTTCGATGACGGCGGGCGTGTCGGGCTTCCAGAAGAGGAAGTGGCTGTCGGGGTCGAAGCGTTCGCCGGAGCCGATTTCGAGCTCCATGCCGGGGATGCCGGCGCGCCAGTCGTTGGAATGCTGGCCGCGCAGCTCGGCAGTGCGATCGATGAGGATGTTGGCATGGTGGACGACGCGCGCGTTGCCAGGAAGGATCTCGACAGCGCGGACGTAGCGGGTGCGTGTGATGTCGACCGGATAGATGAAGTTGCGGAAGAGGTCCTGACCGTCGGCGGGAACGGTGAAGGACTGGGGCGCAGTGAGGATGAGGTCGGGCGGCCCGAGCTCCCATTCGGATGTGTACTTCGGCGCCGCGGGGGCTTCAGCGGCGATGCCTTGGGGCATGCCAGCGTGAACCCAGCGCTTGATTTGTTCGAGGTCGTCGGCGGAGAGACGGCGGCTGTCGGCGAAGTCGCCGTAGCCGGGCTCGGGCAGCCAGGGTGGCATGAAGCGCGATTGGGTGACGGTGAGGATTTGCGCGGACCAGCGGCGCGCGTCGTCATAGGTGAGCAGGCTGAATGGACCGGCGCCGCCAGGGTGGTGGCAGGTGGCGCAGTTTTTGTAGAGGATGGGCGCGATCTGGTGCGACCAGGTGGGCGGGGTGTCCTTTGCGGGAGTGCCGGTGGATTTCGAGATGTCCTGGCCAAGTGTACCTGTTACGGATACGATTGCGATCAGCAGCGCGAGAGCTGATTGCTGCGTGTTGAAGATGAGCGGCGTCATGCGCGGGGGATGATGGCGCAGCCTACGGGCGGCCCCGATGCGGGCGAGGTTTGGCGGCCGGCGAGTGCTGCGTTCAACGCGTCGGCGAGATCGTGATGAGTGGCGGCGGGGCGCTGGGTGCCGAAGGTGAGATAGCGGTCGTCGATGCGGCCATGCCAGAGGACGGCCTGGCTCATGACGGCATCAGCACGGAAGATGGCGGCTTCCGGCGTGACATGGACATGTGCGTGTGCGAGGAAGCGCGGGTCGGGAGCGATGAGCTGGGGCAGAGAGGCCGCGATGCGGTACTGCGTCTGATGCGCGCGGACAGCGGCCCGAGTGTCGCCAGGGTTGGTGTAGACGAGCCAGAGACGGATGCCGCGCGGCGCGAAGTCGCGCGAGAGCTGTGCGATCTCCGGCAGATAGCGGTTGGAGATGGGACAGTCGGTGGCGACGAAGATGGCGGCAATGTATTTTGCGCCCGGCATAGTGAGCGAGATTACGTCGTGACCATCGATGTCTTTGCCGTAGAAGAATGTGCCGGGAGTGGCCTGTGCTCTCGCGAGAGGGGATGCGAGAAGCGAGCCGAAGCCGGCGGCGAGAAGGGCGATGGCCTGGCGGCGGCTGGTGCGCAGCGGAGATGACGCGTGGGCCGGTGTATAAGGCAACATGTGAATCGCTGCACTAATGTAGCGTCTGGGCGGTGCGGTTGTCTTGGTGCTTTCGCATCCGGTTTGCGAGGCGGCGCGGAGGATTGAGCGCTGCCTAGAAGCCGCGCGCATGCAGGTAGAAGACTGCGCCCGATGCGACGAGGCAATAGATGCCGAAGATGTACCAGCGGCCCGTTTCCAGCCAGCGGCTGAGCCACTTGAGCGCGAGCAGGCCGGCGAGAAACGAGAAGACCATGCCGAGCAGGTCGGAGAGCAGCGAGGCGTGGAGATCGATCGGCGTGCCTGTTGAGGTTGCGAGATGCGCGGCTTTCCAGAGGCGAAGCGCTTCCAGGCCGACGACGGCAGGCGTTAACACGACAGCCAGGGCGAAACTGAATCGTTCTGCATCGTCTTTGGCTGCGCCGGTGAGCATGCCGACGGAGATGGTGGAACCGGAACGGGAGAATCCGCGAAAGGGTAATGCGAGGCCCTGGACGATGCCCATCCATGCGGCCTGACGCATCGTGACCGTGAGCGCTGCCGTGCGCGCCGCGACCTTCCGGCGATGTTCGACGATACCGGCGATCAAAATAAGAATGCCGACCGCTGCCAGTGCGGGGGCGATCAGATCCAGACGGCTGAATAGCTGCTCAATCTCGGCCTTCGGCGAGCCGCGGAGCAGCGTGTGTTCAAGGAGTTTCTTCAGGCCTTCACCGATCAGGCCGGTGAGCACCGTTGCCCAAATGACGCGGATGGCAAATTGGCGGAAGAGGCTCCCGCTGGCGAAGTACGACTGCTTCCATGTCTTCCAGAAGTATGCAATGACGGCGAACATGGTGCCGGTGTGCAGCATGACGAGCAGCAGAGTCATCTGCGGAGCGGATGGATCGAGACCCATCAGTTTTTCGGCGACGATGACGTGCGCGGAGCTGGAGACCGGCAGCAGCTCGGCGAGGCCCTGCACGATGGCGAGGACGATGACTTTGAGAAGGGACATACTGCAAGTTTACGGGTGGCACCTGAAGATATTGTGAACGGAATTCGTGATCTTCAAGCAACAGCAATCATTACGAATAGCTCACCTACTTCGCCACCTTCGCGGATAGCGGCTTGCCTGTCCCTTCGGTGAGAGAAGTGATGCGGTCGAGGGGCGGGGCGGGGAAGATTTCTGCGATGCCGGAGGGCCAACTTACTTCTACCTCGCGCAGCACAGTTGTGGGGCCGAGGCCGAAGTGGAGGCGCAGGTCGCTCGATGAGTTGTAGGAGGAGCCGCTGCGTACTTCGTTGATCCAGACTCGGTCTTTGGCGGCAGCGGTGCCGCCGGCTGTCGTGCCGCGAAGAGTGACGCGCGCACCAATGGCGCTGCGGTTGGATTTCGTTCCGGTGAGCGCGAGTCCGATCCAGTGATTGCTGCTAGGTGCGAAGTTGACCAGCAGCATGGGAAGGGAGCTGACGTTGTTGATGACGACCTCCTGGCGGCCGTCGTTCCAGAGATCGGCAACGGCGAGGCCGCGCGCAGAGGCAGGGGTGGTGATGCCGGGGCCTGAGTTCCGTGTGATGTCGGCAAATTTGCCATTGCCGAGGTTGTGGTAGAGCAGGCGCGGCTCGCGATACTCCGAGCCCAGGTGGCTGGAGTCGACTTCGGGGTAGACGTGGCCGTTGGCGGAGACGATGTCGGGCCAGCCGTCGTTGTCGATGTCGAGGAACATGGTGCCCCAGCCGAGTTTGTCGGTGTTGATGCCGAGGCCGGAGGGGTAAGTGACATCGTCATAAGTGCCGTCGCCGTGAGCGTGGTAGAGGGTGGCGGTGTCGTCGGAGAAGTTGGTCTTGAAGATGTCGAGGTGGCCGTCACCGTCGTAGTCGCCGATGGTCGAACCCATGCCGGCTTGCTCGCGGCCATCTTCGTTGAAGGCGACACCGGCATCGGCGGCGCGATCGGTGAAGGTGCCGTGATTGTTGCGGTAGAGGATGGCGGGCGTGGAATCGCAGGCGATATAGATGTCGGGCCAGCCGTCCTCATCCGCGTCGATGGTGGAGACGGAGAAGCAGTAGTGGCCGGTGGTTTTGGTGAAGCCGCTTTTGACGGAGACGTCCTCGAACTTACCGTTGCCTAGGTTGTGATAGAGGGTGTTCGGCGCCCATTCGAGCCCGCGTGGACCACACATGACGGGCACGCCCTTCCACATGCAGCCAGCTTTTCCGGGCTCGGGCACGTCCTTGATGTCGAAGTGGACGTAGTTGGCGACAGCGATGTCGAGCTTGCCGTCGCGGTCGTAGTCGACGAAGGCGCAGCCGGTGCCCCACTCCTTACCGGAGCCGGCGACACCCGCCAGTTCGGCAACCTGACGGAAGCGGCCGCGGCCTTCGTTGTGATAGAGGCGATTCTTACCGTAGCCGGTTACGTATAGGTCGGGCAGGCCGTCGTTGTCATAATCGCCGACGCAGGCGCCCTGGCCCCAAGCTGTGTCGGTGAGCCCGGATTTCGCGGTGACGTCAGTGAAGATGCCGTCATGGTCGTTGTGGAAGAGATGGCTGGTGGGCGGAGGGCTGGTCGTTCCCGCCTCCGGGTGCAGATGGGTGCCATTGACGAGAAAGATATCCTGGTAACCGTCACCGTCGTAATCGAGGATGGCAACGCCGGAGCCTGTGGCCTCCAGGATGTAGCGCTTGGAGGTAACTCCTCCGTTTACGTTCAGCACCGTGATGCCTGCCTGCGGCGCTACGTCTTCGAACCATGCGGGAGGGGGGTGAACTGTGCTGGGGGGGTACGGTTTGGGTACCTTCTGCGCGGAGACGCCGAGAGCGGCAAACGCCGCGTAAACGCTAACTAAGAGCGTTTTCCGGCACAGGTTTGGGTAGAGCGGCATTGGCCTTTGATTGTAGTGAAGCCGGTGCAGAAGCCGTGTCCGGGATCGGACGATTTTTTCTTTGACACTGAAGATACCCCCCCTTATAGTTCCTCGCGGGCAGTAATCATCCATTCGACGTAGATGGAAGCAGTACCGCCAAGGGCCAACAACGGTAGCAAACGCAAAACTGCTGGTGCAGATTTCATAGGGCACAGCAGGGCGCCATAGCAGCAATTTTGAGGGAGACCATTATGACCAGACGCATGCAGGCGGTTTGGACTCTTTGCCTTGGTGTAGGGATAGCCATCCTTCCCCAGGCGGCAAACGCACAGGCGGTTTACGGTTCCATCTACGGAACGGTTACAGATGCATCCGGTGCGGCGATCCCGGGCGCAACCGTCACGGTCACAGACGAGGCAAAAGGTACATCGGTAACCGCCAAGAGCAACGAATCAGGCGGCTACTCTGTTGAGCACTTGATCCCGGATCCCTACACCGTGAAGGTGGAGGCGCCCGGCTTCAAAAGCTTTGAGACCAACCATCTGCAGGTGCAGGCCGATACGTCGCCCAAGGTGGATGCGGCGATGCAGACCGGCGGCGCGAGCGAGACGGTCAACGTCAACGCCGATGCCATTCCGCAGTTGAAGACGGATCGCGCGGACGTGGCCACCGTCTTCGATCAAAAGACGGTTGCGGATCTTCCGGTTTCCGGGCGCAACTTTACGAGCCTGCAACTGCTTCTTCCCGGCGCACAGCAGCTGGGATGGGGCCATGCCGCCAGCGAGAACCCCCAGGCGAGCCAGCAGATTCAGATTGATGGCCAGGCATTCGGTGGCACCGCTTTCGAACTGGACGGTACGGACAATCAGGACCCGATCCTTGGCATTATTGTGGTGAATCCGGCTCTCGACGCGGTCACTGAATCGAAGATTGCAACGCAGAATTTCGATGCCGAGTTCGGCAAGGCGGTGTCGGCCGTAGTGACGGCGCAGACCAAGTCGGGCACCAACAAATTCCATGGCAGCGCTTATGACTACCGGCGCAGCAATGCGAACCTGGCACGCAACCCCTTCTCACAGAACCCGAGTACTGCTACCCCGGACAGGGTCGGTAATCTGATCCCGGGTGGTCTTTACAACGAGTTCGGCGGGTCGGTCGGCGGTCCGGCTATTAAAGATCGCCTGTTCTTCTTCGGCGATTATCAGGGCCAGCGGCAGCGCCAGGGGATCTCCGGCACGCAAACGGTACCGACGACCCTGCTGATGAACACCTGCCTGGGTAGCCAGGTCGGCCCCAGTGGAATCCCGGGCTGCGATTTCAGCCAATATGCGGCGCAGTTGGGTCCCAGCGGCGTTATCTACGACCCGACTACCGGCCAGGCTTTTCCCGGCAACGTGATTCCGGCCGCGCGGCTTTCGCCCCAGGCCTTGGCGCTGCTCAAGCTGGTTCAGCCATATGCTCCGACGACAGCGCCTGGGACTTCCGGCACGACCGGCCTGGCGGGCAATTACTCGGCGAGCGGTCAAGGAATCTTCAACGCCGATCAATGGGATGTTCGCGGCGACATGCAGGTCACGCAAAAGATTCACGCGTTTGGCCGGTTCAGCCGCTTCACCGACACCCTGACGGGAACGACCATCTTCGGTGCTGCGGGTGGCACCGGATTCGGCCTTGCCGGCTATGGCGGGACCTCAGTGGGCGCGAACGACAGCCTCGCCGCGGGTGCGGACATCGCGATTAACCCGACCCTGCTGACGGATTTCCGTATCGGCTACTACCGCTACAACATCGGTACCACTAAGTATGATCAAGGCGAGGATTTCCAGACTTCGCTGGGGATTCCGGGCTCAAACCTGAACCCCATTACCAGCGGTGCTGCGGCATTCCAGATTGAGGATCCAGGCGCCAGGGGGATCGCCTCCCCAGCTAACAACGGCGCTGGCCAGGGTACGCGGTTCGGCAGTGGTCTGAACGTGAACCGCTGTAACTGCCCATTGACGGAGCGCGAAGATCAATACCAAATCGTTAATAACTGGACCAAGATCCTCGGGAACCATTCCGTCAAATTCGGCGCCGACCTTCGCTACGCGCGCAATCTGCGCGTGCCGAGCGACTCAAACCGGGCCGGTGAATTCAATTTTGGCGTCGGCCCCACATCCGGCCCATCTCAGAGCGGCGGCCTCGGCCTTGCGACCTTTATGCTAGGCCAAGTAAGCCAATTTAATCGCTATTTCAGCACCTCGACCAACGCGAAGGAATTCCAGAAGCGGACCTTTTTCTATGTGCAGGATACCTGGCGCGTAACACCGAACCTGACACTGAACCTTGGGGTCCGGGATGAGATTTATTTCCCGGAGGTGGTCAATGGCAAGGGCAACGGCGCGCTTCTGAATATGAACAGCCCGACCGATTCGACCGGCTATCTGCAGGTCGCCGAATACGGCAAATTCGGCTCCAACATGGGATGGGACCCGTCCTGGAAGGCGATATCACCGCGCGTCGGTGCAGCCTACCAACTGAATTCCAAGACGGTGATCCGCGCCGGTTACGGACGTAGCTTCGACTTGGGGGTCTTCGGCTCGCTCTTCGGCCATGCCGCAACCCAGAACCTGCCAATTCTCACCAACCAATCAATTTCTCAGCCGAGTGGTCCCAATTCTGCCGCTTTCACGCTTGCCGCCGGGCCAATCGCGGCCAGTGTGCCGGCGGTTCCGGCTAGCGGTCTGCTTCCGAATCCCGGTTTCAATGTGACCTCCAAGGCTCGCCCCAATCCGCTCCGGCTTCCGACGATCGATGCATGGAACCTCAGCATTCAGCGGTCGATCACGCCCACGCTCTCCGTGACGATGGCTTACGTGGGCAATAAGGGGACGCATACACTGGGTTCGGGCATTGACAACGACACCGACCCGAACGAGCCTGGCATCTTCCTGCCCGCGCAGTACAGTGTCAATGGACAAACTCTCCACTATGACCAAGCAGGGCCGAGTGTCCCTGGGCCGGGCGATACGTCAACCTCTAACTCGAGCTACTTGCGGCGCTACTACGCAGGGTCATTGCCGGCCTGCAGGGACTCCAACTACGCGCCGCCGCCGATTGCAGGTCTGCCCGCGGGAGCCTGCGGATGGAATACCAACATCTCTTTCCTCGGCGACGACCAGGACACGCATTTCAACTCGCTTCAGATCAGTGTGGCGAAGCAATTCACCAAAGGCCTGACGTTTAACGCCAACTATGCGTGGCAGCGATCGGTTAACTTTAACGGGGGGTATGCCACCTGGAACAAGGCGGCCGGAAAAGGCCGTGACGAGTTCCAGCGCGAACAACAGATCGTGGCCTACGGTAGCTACGAACTGCCCTTCGGGCGAAACCACCTGGTTGGCGGTACCGCTCCTGGCTTCGTGAACCAAATCATCGGCGGGTGGCAGATCAGCCCGGTGGTGACTTATGCGAGCGGCTTGCCCTTCACCCTCAGCTATCAAGAATGCGCTCTTGTCATTCCGACAATTAGTGCACCTTGTTACCCCAATGGACGCGGCAACAACCTCAAACTGCAGATCGGCAAGCTCAATACGGCGAGCCATAACCGGTTGGCCTTCCATGGCCTCGATCCTAAGTCGGGCAACAACCTGACGAATACTCCTTTCAATGGCTTCACGGCTCCAGGATTGGACGAGATCGGCAACACGGGAAGGAACAGCACCTTTGGTCCGAACTTCTTCAACGCCGACATAGCGGTGCAGAAGAACTTCCCGATCCGTGAGTCGCTCTTTGCACAGTTCCGTATGGATGCCTACAACGCCTTCAACCACATGAGCCTCGGCAACCCGGGCGGCTCGATCGACAATGGCGACCAGAATATCAGTGGCCTGTTTGGCAGCCAGTTCCCAACCAGGCAACTGCAGTTCTCGGTTCGGCTGCAGTTCTAGGAACTAAGTGAAGGTTTCACCGCGAGGAGAGCTTAGCTCTCCTCGCTTTCTTTTGCGAACAGTGGCCTGGCGTTGTTCTGGGGCCTATTTCACTGCCGGATAGCTGTGGAGCTGTGGGCCAATCAGGTTGGAGTATTTGTAGTTCGCGCGGCGGTCGTCGTCGATGGTCCAGAACATGGCGCCGATCATTTCTGGGTAGCCGGAGGGTTTTCGCAGTTGGTACATCGTTCCGGCGGGTGCTTTGCCGGCGATGATGTAGTCCATTGCCTGGCTGACGACGGCGAGATCTGAATAGCCGGTGAGGAAGCCGACGGCAACCTTATTGGCCGGCATGGGCGGGAAGAAGTGCGCCGGATCGCCGCCCACATTGAAGCCGTGCAGGAGAAGCTCGGTCATCGCAGCGTGGTAGTCCACCGAATTGGACTGATAGATCTCGCCGTCGAGACCCTGGAGAGGCGGCGTGTTGTAGTCCTGCACATCGATGAAGGAGAGGATGTCGCGCAGGCCGTAGGCCAGGGGCAGATAGGAGCCGAACTGGCCTCCATAGCCGGGGTATCCGCCGGGAATCTGCGAGCCTTCGGGTACCAGGCTGATCATGAAGCCGGGGCCGAAGTGGTCGCGTAGCTGGCGCAGGCCGGTGATGAGATTCACGATGGAGGGCGTGGTGGGGTGCCGGAAGTCGGTGTCGCCAGGCGCAAGGACGAGAGACGGTGTCTCGAAGTCGATATCGACGCCCTCGAAGCCGTATTCGGAGAGGATGCTGGTCATAGACGAGACGAAGTTGGGGATATCTCGCGTGTCGTCGAGCTTGAAGTACTCGCCACCGCCGCCGAGGGAGATCATGACCTTCTTACCCTGGCTCTTGAGCGTGGCGATGTCGGCTTTTAACTGATCGGGAGTGATGCCGTTGGGAGGGTGAAACTGCAGGGTTCCTTCGGGAGCGTTTTTGTCTGGCGAGGCGAAGGCTGCAAGGATCACGTCCCACTGCGGGGCAATGTCATGGAGAGGGAAGGGCGTGTTGCCGGTGAATCGGGAGCCGGTCCAATAGCCGATGAGTTGATGGCCGTTGGATGGACCAGTCGAGGGCGCGGGCGTGGCCGTGGGCTCGGTGCTGTTGGCCATGCGCATATGGCGATCGGGGCACGGTTGGGCAGGCGCAGAGAGCGCGTGAGGGTCGGGGAAGCTATAGGTGCTGGCGGTAGGCGTGGATGCGCCAAGATACCAGGGGAGAAGAGCTACGTTCTGCAGGTGATAGGTGAATCCGCTGCTGTGAGCGGAAAACGACGGCGATGCCGGAAAACTGTTCTTCGAATTGGTGTTTGTGGGTTCGAGAAGGAAGTAGTTGGTGCCGACGCCCGAGCCGCCGCAGCGGCCTTCGTCTGAGGGAGGCTGTTTTGGAGTCAGCCAGGCCGGAAAGTAGTTACCGGGAGCCGCGTCGGTGCGGTAGTAGATCTGCGGATCGTGCAGTGGATCGTTGAAGAACTCCGCGAGCTGCTGGGTGAGGGGCTGGATGTCGCTATCGGTGACGATGGCGGGTGCGTCGTGCAGGTACGAGCCGAGCACGAAGGAGTTACCGGTGGCGGCGTCCACGCCGTGCGTACCCCAGGTGCAGCACACGGTGGCATCGGCAGCGGCGTAGTAGGTGGTGTTATGAGCGACGGCGATGACGAGCTTGCCATCCTGACGGGGAAGCTGCTTGAAGATTTCCTTCTGGAGAAATTCGGAATCGACGACTGCGAAGTATGTACCGCTCTTTTTCGAAGAGAGGAGATAGCCGTAGCCGACAGGAACCGCGATGGTGATCGGCTTTACCTCCGGCTTGCTGAGCAGCGTGCGTCCTTTGGCGGCATCGGCAGGAAAGGTGGCGCGAAGCATGGCGTCGGCGTACTGCGTTTTGTCACCGGAAGCGAAGGCGAATCGGGAGTAGATGGGCGATTTCAGAATCCGCGGAACGTCGGATGCCGCGTCCATGCGAGTCGTTCTGCCGTCGAAGGTAAGCGTTACGGGAACCAATACGGTTGGGATGACGGTTGTGCCACTTTGTGCCGGATCGCGGCCTGCCAGGGTGTAGGAGCTGCCGCCAATGGATCGCTTGAACGTGGGGATGGTTCCTTGCGCATAGGTTGTGGGCGCAAGCGCAAGAAGGGCGAGCAGGCAGGTGGTTCTGATTCGCATGTCCGGCATCCATTGATCTTGCCATGCGAGCGGAGAGAGCGACAGCGAGTCTTTGGCAATTCCGGCGTGGCGGTATTTTGGGGTTGGGGGGACAGGGAGCGTCTTTAGTCGCAAGAAAGGGAGGCGAAAGCTGTACGCGTATCCCCTGTTGAGCGCATTTCCACTGGGCTGGCGCGCATGACATTCTCCATGCAATATGCGAGTTCACCTGACTGCTCACTCGGGCTCCTTTGGAATGGAAACAGACCTGCCGCAGACCGTGATCCTGACGGTACGGCCCGCATGCAAGCTGCCCGGCGACTACCGCTACACGACAGACGGCAGATCTTTGCTGAAGTTACTGCGCCAGGGCACGGAGCTTCGCTCCTCGGTGATCGAGAGCTTTGAGCAGGACCTGCAGATCACCAAGGCCGCCAAGCTGCTCGATGTGGAGATGAGCGACCGAGTGCTGACGGAGATTGGTTACTTCGTTGACTAGTCAGGCACTGGTGTAGGGCCATACCAGTCTGACGAACGCTCGCGAAGCGCAGCGGGGAAGAACGGCGTGTTCTTCTCTGTTCCTTTTCGGATAGAGTCGAACGCATGAGGCCCCGTACTCATTGTTTGAGCCTGTGTGGCGCCCTGCTGCTGTCGGCTTCGTCTGGCGCTCTGACTTCTTCCGCGCAGACCACATCTTCTACGCAGAACACTCCGGGGACAGCCCCGGCCCCGGCGGCCCCGACTGCGGTGGATCCCCAGACGAGCATTGCTGCCGCACAGAAGCTGGTGCAGGCCGGCCGCCTGGCTGAAGCGCTTGGTGCCCTCGATGCCATGGCCGCACAGACCCCTGAGCCTGCCGGAGTGGAAAAGCTTCGCGGCATGGCGCTCTACCAGCAGAACAAGCTGCAGGATGCAGAAGCGGCATTCGGGCGTGCCGCGGCGCAGGATCCCCATGACATTGAAGCAGCGCAGATGCAGGGCGTGACTTTGTTCCGGATCGGCCGGCCAGCGGACGCGATTCCTTTGCTGGAGCGTTCGCACGAGCAGAAGGTGGCGGCTGCGAACGTGGACGGCAATTATGTCCTCGGGCTTTGCTACATGGACACGCGCCGATATGACGAGGCGCGGCGAGCGTTCGCGGCACAGTACGGTTTTCCGCCCGATGGCGCAGAGGCATACCTGCTGTCGGCACGTTTGCTCTTCCGGCGGGAGTATACGCCGGCGGCGATTGCGGCGGCACAGAAGGCTGAGGAGCTTTCTCCGAAGATGCCGCTGGTCCACGAATTGTTGGGGGAGATCGCGCTGGCGCAGTCGCGGCAGACGGATGCGATCGCGGAGTTTGAACAGGAGCGCGCGATCAATCCGCTGTACGCCGGCCTGTATGACCGGTTGGGCGATGCCTACCTGCGCGCCGGCGAGTACGAGAAGGCACAGCAGGCGTTGAACCGTGCCGTGCTGCTGGAGCCGGCCTCGACAGGCCCGTACATCCTGCTGGGCAAGGTGCTGCTGAAGCAGCGAAACGCCGCCATGGCGACCATGTACCTGGAGCGGGCGCGCAACATGGACCCCAATAACTTTATGACGCACAGCCTGCTGGGGCAGGCGTACCGCGCCGCCGGCCGAACAGAAGATGCCGAGCGCGAGACAGCGAAGTCCGTCGAGCTGCAGGCAGCGACCGCGCCCAAGCTCTCGAAACCATGAAGGGCAACATCCTAAGACGTCCGGTCATGGCTGCGGCTTTCGCGAGCAGCCTTTGCGTGCTGATCGCCACGCCTGCTATGGCACAGGCTCCGAGCGCGAACCACGCGACCTCCACGGCGAAGCAGGCAGATGCGGCGTTTCATGCGGGTTACGCGGCGGCGAATGCCGGCGACCTTGAGAAGGCGCGGCGTTCCTTTGCAGAGGTCGTGCGGCTGGAGCCAAAGATTCCCGAGGGGCACGCGGCTTTGGGGTCTGTGTTGCTGAATCTGGGAAGACCTGCGGAGGCAGCGGCGGAACTGAAACGCGGTCTTGCACTGAAGCCCGGTGACGCGAATATGAAGATGAACCTGGCGCTGGCTGAGGTGCGTGCCGGGCAATCGAACGCAGCGCTGCCGCTGTTCAAAGAGCTATCGGCGCAGGGCAGCGCGTTGCCACCCGAGGTCGAGATTGCTTACGCGCAGGCTTTGACGGAGAGCGGGCAGCGTCCGGTGGCGCTCGGGCGCCTGCGTGCCGCTGTGGCGGCGGCCCCGGAGAGCGCCGCTTTGCACGATACGCTGGGGTCGCTGCTGGCGCAGGACCAGCAATGGGCAGCGGCGCAGCAGGAGTTTGCGCGGGCGGTGGAGCTTGATCCCAAACTAGTTTCGGCGCGGTTGCACCTGGGAACGGTACTGATGCAGCTGAACCAGCCGGCGGAGGCTACAGCGACGCTCGAAGCAGCGCGCGCGGAGCAACCGCAGGATGTGGCTGTGCTGAACGAGCTGGCGCTCTCCTACGCGGCGCAAGGGAGTTACGACAAGGCGCTTCCGCTGGCGCAGGAAGCCATACGACTGGCGCCGGAGAGCACTGCTGCCGCTTACCAGGCAGCGATCGCATTGCAGGGCCTGGGACGCGAACGCGAGGCTATTCCGCTGTTCAAGCGCGTGGTGGAGGCAGAGCCGAAGAATGCCGGGGCGCTAACCAACTATGCGCTGGCGCTGGTGCAGCAGGGCCAGGCCAACGAGGCAATCCCGCTTTACACGCGCGCGGTCGCGCTGACGCCGGATGATCCGGTGGTGCATGAGGATTTCGGCGTGGCGTATCTGCAGCAGAGCAATATTGACGATGCGATCCGCGAGTTTGAGGCCGGGCTGAAGCTGGATAGCGACAACCAGCAACTGCATTACAACCTGGGGCTCGCGTACAAGCTGAAGGACGACATGGCGCACGCGATCCCGGAACTGGAACTGGCAGCCCGGCTGGACCCGAGCTCTCCCGACCCGGCGTACACACTGGGCATCCTCTACATGCAGGCGGGGCGCTTCGCGGACGCCGAAGCGCAACTGCGGCACACGCTGGAGCTGCGTCCGCAGAACGGTGATGCCTGGGCGGTGCTGGGCAGCGTGTACAAGCAGGACAATAAACTGCCGGAGGCGGCAGATGCACTGCGGCGCGCCATTGCGTTGCTGCCGAACCAGCCGGGGCCGCATATCACGCTGGCGAGTGTGCTGGCGGAGCAGGGGCAGCGGACTGAGGCCGCGGCGGAACGCAAGCAGGCCGCGGACCTGACGCGGGTCGCGGTGAACCGGCAACGTGCCACCTTTGCAACGAATACCGGCAACATGCTGCTGGCGAAAGGGCAGGTGGCGGATGCGATCGATCGCTATCAGGAGGCGGTGACGAGCGACCCGAATTTCGCGGATGCCCACACCGGGCTGGCGACGGCGCTGGCGCGGCAGGGAAGAACGGCGGAGGCAGCGGCCGAGCGCGAGAAGGCCGCCGGGCTGGCGAAAACGGCGCAATGACGTGGCTGCTCTGGTGATGAAGGCGGCCAGGCGAACGCAATCTTTATACTGGCTGCGCTCTTGCACTCAGAATGATTCAGGGGGTTGTCGATTTGAACTGGACCCGCCGACGTGTGCTTGGCTCGCTGAGCCGAACGGCACTGGTGCTTCCATTTGCCGATGTTTTGGCCATGGCGGTCCCACCCTGGACGCGCGCGGAGGGGCAACAGGCGCCCGCCGCGCAGCATGAGTATGAGGCGAAGCCGGTGGCGCCGCCGCCGGGTCCGGCTTCGCCCATAGCCGGCACGCCGCTGGGTGTGAGCTTTGTGGATGTGGCGCAGAAGAGCGGGCTCAACGCGAAAACCATCTACGGCGGGATGGGGAAGAACAAATATCTGCTGGAGACGACGGGCTGCGGCGTGGCGTTTTATGACTACGACGCGGACGGATGGATCGACATCTTTCTGGTGAATGGGTGGCGGCTGGAGGGATTTCCCAAGGGTGAGGAACCGACCTGTCACCTGTTCAAGAACAATCGCGACGGGACCTTTACCGATGTGACGGCGAAGGCTGGACTGACGCGCAGCGGCTGGGGACAGGGCTGCTGCGTGGGCGACTACGACAATGACGGGCACGATGACCTGTTCGTCAGCTACTACGGACAGTGCTCGCTCTTTCACAACAATGGCGACGGCACTTTTACCGATGTGACGGCGAAGGCCGGGCTAACGCAGTCGAAGACGCGCTGGAACTCCGGCTGCGCATTTCTGGATTACGACCGCGATGGTCATCTTGATCTATTCGTCGGGAACTACATCGATCTCGATCTGAAGACGGCGCCATTGCCGGAGTCGGGACCGTGTACGTACAAGGGCATCCTGGTTGCATGCGGGCCGCCGGGACTGCAGGCGGGGAAGAACATCCTGTACCACAACAATGGCGACGGGACGTTTACGGATGTGTCGCAGAAGGCCGGGATGTGGAACACCATCGGCAACTACGCGCTGAGCGTGGCCGTGGGCGACCTGGACAACGATGGCTGGCCGGACATTTATGTTGCCAATGATTCAACGGCAGCGACGCTCTACCAGAACCAGAAGAACGGCACCTTCAAGGATGTAGCGATCGAGTCCGGAGCCGCACTTTCGCCGGATGGCAAGCCGCAGGCGGGCATGGGCGTGTCCGTGGGCGATTACAACCGTGATGGCACACTCGATGTAGCAAAGACGAACTTTGCCGGCGACACGGATTCGCTGTACGGCAACCTGGGAGACGGCAGCTTTGAAGATCGCACCTACGAGGGCGGCTTGGGCGTCAATACGCGCTATCTGGGCTGGGGCATCGGGTTCTTCGACATGGACAACGATGGCTGGCTGGATTTGCTGGTGTCCAACGGCCACGTGTATCCGGAGGTAAGCAGCTCGAAGACGGAAGCGCCTTATGCGGAACACAAGTATCTGTACCGCAACCTGCGCAACGGCCGCTTTGAAGATGTGAGCGCCAAGGGCGGGCCGGGGATCATGGCGGCAGTTCCGGCACGCGGATGCGCATTCGGGGACTACGACAACGACGGAGATGTCGACGTTGTCGTGAACTGCGTGAACACGTATCCGCAGTTGTTACGTTGCGATGCAACGATCAAGCGCAACTGGATCAAAGTCAAGGCGGTCGGGGTGAAGTCGAACCGTACCGGCATTGGTGCGAGGGTCACGGTGACGGCGAAGACCGATCCGACGGCAGCGAAGCCGCTGGTGCAGGTGGATGAGGTGAGAAGCGGCGGCAGCTACTATTCGCAGAACGACCTGCGGCTGCACTTTGGACTGGACAAGGCGGAGACGGTGGATTCGATCGAGATACGGTGGCCGTCCGGCCAGGTGGATACGTGGAAGAAATTGGAAGCGAACAAGCTCTACGTGCTGGCCGAGGGCGGCAAGCTAAAAGCGGAGACACTAGCGAACTGGAAGAAGTAACGGTGCGCGCTGTATTTAACGAGTGAGCGAGTAAGAAAACAAGAAGCGGCCGATCTGGATGATGGAGTGCGGCTCACTGCCCGCGCCACGTGGGGGCCAGATGCGGAAGCTTTCCACGCGAGTGACGGTAGGGCTGCGTTCGGCATCGACCTGGCCTACCGCTTTGCCGGTGGCGGCCTGGTAGAAGTTGACCTTGAGCGCGGCCTGCGAACGGGTCCAGCCGAAGACGTAGTCGCCGGGAGCGAGGTCGACGCTGCCCACACGCAGAGGAGCCTGCACCAGGAAGTAGTGGGAGTACTTGCCCTCGGCGGAATAGCCGGCGGTGATCATGACGACGCCTGCGATGAAGTGGCCATTGCCGTCGGTGATGCCGGAGGCGGTGCGGAATTCGGTTTCGATGCGCTCGGATATGACGGGTGCGCGCGCAGGGATGACGGACTTGAGCTCGTCCGGTGTGGCGACGCGCCAGTTCTCGGCCGGTTGTGCGCGGAGAGATGCCGGCGAGATGGAGAGGGCGAGGGCGAAGCAGAGAAACAGGTTCAGGAAACGGCGCCGGCCCGAGTCAGTCAAGGTGAACGATGCCTCGCTGCAACGCGGTAGTCGCGGCCTGGGTGCGATCGCTGACGCCAAGCTTGCTGAGCAGGCTGTTGATATGCGTCTTCACCGTCGCCTCCGAGATGAAGAGAGCCGCAGCAATCTCCTTGTTGCTGTTTCCCCCCACAATGAGGCCGAGCACCTCCGTTTCACGGTCGGTGAGCGTCGGGGTATTCATGCGCTCCGCGAGGCGCTCGGCAACCGGAGCGGGGATTCGCGATTTGCCACTGTGGACGGTACGAATGGCCGAGAGCAGCTCCTCGGTATCCATTCCTTTCAGCAGATAGCCGCGGGCGCCGGCCTGCAATGCGCGATAGATATCCTCGTCGCCGTCAAAGGTGGTGAGCACGATGATGCGCGCATTGGGGAACTCGGCGCGGATAGCCCTGGTGGCCTCGACGCCGTTCGTCGTGTTCATGCGCAGGTCCATCAGGGTGACGTCCGGCTGGTGCTGGCGAAAGAGCGCCAGCGCCTGGTGGCCATCCGAGGCTTCCGCAACGACTTGCATCTCGGGAACGGTGGCGAGCAGTGCGACGAGGCCCTGCCGGACGATGTGATGGTCATCGACGATGAGCAGTCGGACGGGCTTGGTAGAGGTGTTAGCGGATGCGATCACGGGCTGCATTCTCAATACCGTTTTCACAAATACGATGTTTGGGCCTGGCAGTCGCGAGGAGCAGCTTTTCTTAACGGGAAAGCTGCGTCAGTACTTATGACAGAGCCCTACACCTTTTGTGAAAAACGGAAGGCGTCTTCATGGTATATCGACGCGTAGTGAAATGCGCGTACCTTTCGCGGGCTGTGTGTCAATGTGAAGGAGGCCGCCAATTTCCGCGGCGCGCTCCTGCATCCCTTTCAATCCAAAGTGCCCGCCTTGCACGAAGGCCGCAGGGTCGTGTACGAAACCGGAACCATCGTCATCAACCGAAAGTTGGACTCCGCGTGTGTCGTAGCCAAGGGTCACGTCAATGATGGAAGCGCCGGCGTGATGCATGGCATTGTTCACGGCCTCCTGGGAGACACGAAGAAGCTGATCTTCTATGGCAGGCGGCGCGGCGCGATAGGTGCCGCGAACCTGGAAGCGCACCTTCGACGGACCGTTGGCCGCGGCCTGTGTGACGGCACGATTCATGCGCGTGGGTAGATCGTCCGCGCCACCAGTATCAGAGCGCAGATTCCAGATGGAGCTGCGTGCCTCGGCGAGGCTGCTCTTTACCAGGCTGCGAGCCGCATCGAGTTGGGTACGAGCCGCATCAAGGGAAGAACCAAGCAGACGCGAGACCAGCTCAAGCTGCACGCTGATGCCCACGATGTCCTGCGCGAGCGTGTCGTGAATCTCGCGTGCAATCCGCGTGCGTTCGGCGAGGACCGCGTTGAAGCGCAATTCAACATTGCGGACGCGCATGCGGTAGATCTGATAGCCGAGCAGCAGGACAGCGAGGCCGAGTAGTGTGCGGAACCACCAGGTCTGCCAGAGGTGCGGTAGCACTCGGATTTCGAGGAATGCTCCGGTTTCGTTCCAGACCCCGTCGTTGTTGGCGGCGAGCACGCGGAACATGTAAGTGCCGGGCGGGACGTTGGTGTAGTAGGCGATGCGGCGCGCACCGGCATCGATCCATTTGGTGTCGAAGCCTTCCAGCCGGTAGCGATAGCGCACACGACCGGGCGCGACGAAGCTGAGGCCGGCGTAGTGGAGAGCGAGCCGCGACTGCCCAGGCTGCATTCTGATCATCGGTGTCTTCCGGGGCGCGGTGATTTTCGACGGCTGATCATCGACGGTTACGTTTTCGATGACCACCGGTGGCGGCAGGCGATTCTCCTGCTGCCGCTCCGGATTCGTGACACTGATGCCGCGCAGGGTAGCGAACCAGAGGGTGCCGTCCGGAGTGCGCACCGCGGCGGGATGGCCGGAGGAGCATTCGTTGATGCGCATGCCGTCGGCGACGCCGTAAGCGGAGACGTCGAAATGGGTGACGGTGTGGCGGGCGAAGGCAGTGAGTTGCTGACGCGAGACGCGATAGATGCCGGTGGCGGCGCCGAGCCAAAGATTGCCGCGGCCATCTTCGACGATGTCATGGATCACTTCCGGCAAGCCGGTGGATGCGGAAGGAAAGGCAGTGACATGACCGTTGCTGAGCAGGTTGAGGCTGCCACCGTTGGTGCCGATCCACAATGCGCGGTCCTGGTCCTGATAAAGGGCGGTGATGACGTCGGAGGAGAGACCATCGCGGGTGGTCAGGGTGGAGAAGTGGCCGTTTTCGAGATGGCTGAGACCGCCGCGGGTGCCGACCCATAACGCGCCGGGACGGTCGAGCGCGAGCGCGCCGACGAGGTCGCTGCCGAGGCCGTTGCCATGATTCCAAAGGGTGAGTCCGCTGGGCGTCTGATGAGCGAGGCCCCGGCGAGTGCCAACCCATAATGAGCCATCCGGATCGTAGAGTACGGAGCGGACGAAGTCGTCGGGCAGCGAGTCGCTGTGCGGTGCGCGTGAGACCTGGCCATGCGTAAGGCGGTCGAGGCCATCCGGGGTGCCTACGGCCAGCGAGCCATCCAGGCCGGCCGCAAGCGAAAGAATCGTATTACTGGCGAGGCCCTGCTGCGCGGTGAATGCCTGCCAGGTAGAGTCGCTCCGGAGATGCGCGAGCCCGTTGCCGTCAGTTCCGGCCCATATGCCATCTTTGTCCGCGAGGATGGTGCGGATGACATCGCCGGGCAGACCGTCGGCTGTGGTGAAGGTGGTGAAGCGCTGCTCGCGCAGCTCCAGCAGTCCTGCGGCTTCGGTGCCGAGCCATAAATTGCCTTCGCGATCCTCATAAAAGGCTTCGACGGCGGCCGCTCCGCTGCGGGCGTGCAAGGTTTCGAAGCGGCCCTGGGCATAGCGGGCCACGGCATCCTCGGTGCTGATCCAGAGAGCGCCCTGCCGGTCCTCGAAGAGACGAAGGATGCGGCTGGAGGGCAGACCATCGCCGGGCGTCTTCCAGCTAAGCGTGCCCGAGGGTGAAAGAATGCCGAGCGCGCGCGAGGTGGCGACATAAAGAACGCCGCCGGAGCCGGGGCAGAGGGCGCGAATGGAGTTGTCTGAGAAGCCCCTCTTCCCGTCCTTACCGGATGTTGGAATGGCTAAGGGAATCGGTGCGAGCGTGCCATGCAGGTAGTGGAAGAGGGCGCCCTCCCGGGTGAGCCACAGCGAGCCGTCTTGCGCGACGGCGAGCAGGTCCGCAGAGACGGGCAGCTTGGTGATGACATGGCCATCACGCAACTGGACAACGTTATGCAAGGTGGCCAGCCAGAGCGAGCCGTCCGGCGCGGCTGCGGCTATCGGGGCGCCATCGCGGCCGGTCAGGGGGGCGTCGAGGCCGTGCACCGGAGTGAATGCGGGGGCGAATTTGTCTCCGGGACCAAAGGCGACCCCCTCCGGTGTAAGCACCCAGAGGCTATTTGGACCGGCAGGAATAACGCCCGAGATCGGCCCTGCGGGGAGGCCGTTGGCCACGCCAAGCACCTGCAGGGATCTCTGGCTGCGTCGCAGCAGGCCGTCGGCAGTGGCGACCCAGAGGGTGCCGTCGGCGGTTTCGGCGAGTGCACCCATAAGGTTGCTGCGCAGCTCCGGTGTGGTGCGCCTGTCGAAGAGGGTGAAATCGACGCCATCGAAGCGAACGAGGCCGCCATCGGTAGAGAGCCACAGGTAGCCGTCCTGGGTTTGACGGATGGCGTGGACGGTGTTCTGGGGCAGGCCGTTGTCGGTCTGCCAGAGCTGCTGGCCGTATTGGCGGAGCGGCTGTGCGGGATCGAGCGCCTGGAGGGATGGCACGGTTGAGAGCAACGCCGTCAGGGCCACGAGCGCGGCCGGCACACGCAGGCGGGCAGTGCTGAGGCGTAGACGCATCATTTGGCGGATGAATGCATGGACTTTGGGACAGGATACAGCGCCAGCGGAGCAGGGATTGCTACGGCGCGGGTGCGGGAATGCGCTCGATGCGCCCCAGGAGAAAGGTGTATCCGGCGATGCCGGCGAACAAATAGAGCACCGGGACGCTGAAGGCGATGGCGAAGGAGCGGGTGTGCCCGTAGAGGTAGCCGGTGATGACCGGTGCCGCAATCGCAGAGACCTGGCTGGCGAGGTTCATCATGCCGGCGACCCGGCCCACGGCTCCGGGGGGCGCGATGAGCGCCGGCAGAGACCAACTGACGGGAGCTGCTGCTGCTAATCCGCCAATAGACACGCTGATCCAGAACAGCGCCATCCCGGGCGTGTTCGCGTGCACGGCACCCAGCAGCCCCATGCCGAGCAACATGCCGGCGATGAGAATGGTCTGGCGCACGATGGTGGAGGAGAGGCCGCGCCGCATGAGGGCGTCGACCAGCCAGCCGCCGCCGATGAGGTCCGTGGCGGTGGCGATGAGCCAGGGCACGCCGGTGTAGAGGAAGGAGTGCATCAGGTTGATGTGGAGGGTTACGGCCAGATATGTGGGCAGCCAGGTGAGCAGGAGATAGAAGACATAGTTGTATGCGCCATAGCCGATGAAGAGGCCGTAGACCTTGCGCTGGCGGAGGAGATAGGTGAATGGCACCGGTGCATGCCCGGCTGCGGCAGTGTCGCCGTGCTGCTGGCCTGGTGGCGGGTCGCGATAGACGAAGTAGAAGATTCCTAAATAGATAAGACTGGCGAGCGCGGTGGCGGCAAAGGCCAGCCGCCAGCCGACGTGCAGGAGGAGGATGCCAATGATGGGCACGCCGATGGCAGTCGAGAACTTCGCGGCGGCGTCGAAGATGGCTGTCGGGAGGCCGCGCTCCTCCGGCGGAAACCAGAGGCCGATGGCCTTGGCATTGGCGGGAAAGATTGGGGATTCGCCGATGCCGAGCAGCATGCGGGAGGCGAAGAGCGTTCCGTAGGTGGGCGATACGGCGGAGGCCAGCGTGGCCACGCCCCAGAGCAGGGAGCTGACACGGCCCACCACCGCGACGCCCACTGCATCCAGCAATGCGCCGACGGGCAACTGGCAGGCGGCGTAGGTCCAGTTGTATGCACCGGAGAGGTAGCCGAATGCGACCTCGTCAATGTGAAACGTAGAAAGCATCGCATCATGTGCAACCGATAAATTCACACGATCGAAAAAATTGATGAGCACGCCGAGGCCAAGCAGAAAGGCGATATTCCAGCGCGCGCGATTGTGCGCGGTGGCTGCGGCCGAATGCGGAGCTGTACCAGAAATATGGGGCTTAGCCATCAGAAAAGAGTGCGCTATGCTGAAGGTATGGCTCGACTAAGTGCGTGCGCAAGGCAAGGCTTCGCAATTTGCCCGCGCCGCATGCTGGGTGCAGCGGTGGTGCTAGCCGCCGCCTGTGCGCCACGCGTATTTGCACAGAACACCAATACCAGCATCTTCTCGCCAGCGTCGACGCCCTCACATTCGATCTTCAGCCTGTCCATGTTTGTGCTTGCGATCACGGGCGGGATTTTCGTCGTGGTCGGCGGACTGATCTTTTATGCCGCCGTGCGTTTCCGTCAACGACCGGATGACGACGGGAGCGAGCCGCCGCAGATTTTCGGCAGCAACCAGATCGAGCTCTCCTGGACCATCATTCCTGTCCTGATCGTGGTGGTGCTGTTCCTGGCGACCGCGCGGATGATCTTCGCTATCCAGGACGCACCGCAACCATCAGCCGCACTGGAAGTGACAGCGATAGGGCACCAGTTCTGGTGGGAGTTCCGCTATCCGACACTGCACATTACGACGGCGAATGAACTGCATATTCCGGTGAGCAGCGCGGAAACGCCGCGGCCAACGTTTCTCAAATTGACATCCGCGGATGTGATCCACAGCTTCTGGATTCCGCGGCTGGCCGGCAAGGTGGATATGCTCCCGAATCGTATCAACGAGCTGTGGATGGATCCGCAGACCCCGGGTCTGTATGAGGGGCAGTGTGCGCAGTTCTGCGGCGTGGAGCACGCCAAGATGCTGTTGCGCGTGTACGCGGATACGCCCGACCAGTTTGCCGCGTGGGTAAAGCGCGAGCAGCAACAGGGCGCGCAGGACCCGGGGGTTGCCGCGGGAAGGCATGAGTTTGAATCGCAGTCTTGCGTCAATTGCCACGCGGTGGGGGGCACATCGGCGCATGGGCAGTTCGGGCCGGATCTGACGCACCTGGCAAGCCGGAAGACTATTGCTTCCGGTGCGGCGGAGAATACAACGGATAATCTTGAACGTTGGATTGCAGATCCGGATCAGATCAAACCGGGATCGTTGATGCCGTCGATGCACCTGACACCCGAGCAGGTGCGGGAGATTACGGCCTACCTGAACACATTGCAATAAGTCAGCATCCGTAGCAGCCGGGCAACAGAGCAATTTGAGGAGAGCAGGACGCAGATGGCAGAAGGGAGCATACCGGTACCGGGCGGCCTGGGCGGCGCTGCTGAGGTCACGCGTCCCGAGGCCTTTGATGGCACGTGGCTCGAGAAGCTGCATAGCTGGGTAGTTACGGTCGATCACAAGAAGCTGGGTGTCATGTATGTGCTGTACGCGCTTCTCTTCCTTGTCGTGGGGGGAATAGAGGCGATGATCATTCGCATTCAGCTGCTCTTTCCGGATAACCACTTTGTCAGCGCAGAAACCTTCAATCGCCTCTTCACCATGCATGGCACCACGATGATTTTCTTCGTAGCCATGCCGCTCGTCTTCGGTTTCGGCAACTATCTGATGCCGCTCATGCTAGGCGTACGCGATATGGCCTTTCCGCGGCTGAATGCCTTCAGCTTCTGGATGTCGGCATTTGGAGGACTGCTCCTTTATTACAGCTTCATCGGCGGAGTGGGACTGCAGGGCGCGGGCAACGCCCCGGACGTGGGTTGGTGGGCGTACTCTCCGTTAACATCGCGGGCATTCTCACGCGGCCACTCCACGGATTATTGGGCGCTGGCGTTGATCGTTTCCGGCTTTGGCTCGATCGGCACAGCGATCAATTTCATTGCAACCGCATTCTGCATGCGCTGCAAGGGCATGACCCTCTTCCGTATGCCGCTCCTGGTATGGCTCTATATCGTCACGGCTGGGCTGGTGATTCTCGCCGTAAGCCCGCTCACGGCGGCGCAAGTCATGTTGACGATCGACCGCTATCTGGGCGGCCACTTCTTCGACACGCAGGCCGGTGGCTCGGCGCTGGTGTGGGCACATTTCTTCTGGATATTCGGCCACCCTGAGGTCTACGTGCTGGTGCTGCCGGCTTTCGCCGTTATGAATGAGGTCATCCCGGTCTTCTCGCGCAAGGCGATCTTCGGTTATCCGGCGATGGTGGCGGCGTCGGTGGGCATCGGGTTTGTAAGCCTGGGCGTGTGGGCGCACCACATGTTCACGATAGGGATGACATCGATCGGGAATGCCTTCTTCGTTCTTTCGACCATGCTGGTGGGGATTCCGACGGGCATCAAGATTTTTAATTGGATCGCGACGATGTGGGGCGGCAAGATCCGGTATCGCACTCCGATGCTGTTCGCCGTGGGCTTCCTGGTGCAGTTCCTGATTGCAGGCCTGACGGGCATCATACTGTCGGTCGCGCCGTTCAACTGGCAATTGCACAATTCGTATTTCGTGATTGCGCACTTCCACTATGTGATCGTTGGCGGGATACTGTTTGCGATTTTCTCCGGTATCTACTACTGGTTTCCCAAGGTCACAGGCCGGATGCTGGACGAGCGGCTGGGCAAATGGCATTTCTGGCTATTTGTGATTGGCTTCCATGTGTGCTTCGACGTCATGCATATTCCCGGCATTCTGGGGATGCCGCGATCGATATATACCTATGAGGCGGATCGGGGTTGGACCACACTGAACCAGATCGTGAGCGTCGGCGCATTTATACAAGCGATCGCCATCGCGATCTTCGTGTACAACCTGGTGCACTCGGCTCTGAAGGGGCGTGAGGCGGGGCCCGATCCCTGGGATGCATGGACGCTGGAATGGGCCACTGCGTCGCCGCCGCCGCCGTATAACTTTGCCATCGAGCCGGTGGTGGCAAGCCGCCGCCCGCTCTGGGATCTGAAACATCCGTCCGATCCGGACGAGCCAATGGAAGAAGGATGAGACAAGAGATCGGAATGTCACTGCCATGAGCACAATTCCCATGACGCATGCGGGACACGGTCACACCCTGGATCCAGACTGGCGGCTGCCGTCGCGAGGCCGCGTCGCGATGTTCTCGCTCATCCTGGCGGAATCGGCGATCTTCGTCATCTTCGTGGTGGCCTATGTCTATTACATCGGCAAGAGCACCTATGGGCCGCAGCCGCGGCAGGTGCTGGAACTGCCGATCCTGAACACGATTTTTCTGCTTTCGAGCAGCGCCACCATCATGATGGCGGAGCGTGCTCTGGTGAAGCGGGCCATGGCGGCGTTCAGTGCATGGTGGGGACTCACGATCGTGCTCGGCGCGATCTTTCTGCTGGGTACGGCACAGGAGTGGCGGAAGCTAATCGTCGTGGACCATCTGACCATTGGCACCAACCTATTTGGCACAACGTTCTACTCGCTGGTCGGCCTGCACGCTTCGCACGTCATCGTCGGGCTGATCATGCTGACGGCGGTATTGATCTTTGCGTTGACCGGCGCGCTCAAGCCGGAACACACCGAAAAGGTCGAAGTGCTGGCGCTGTATTGGCACTTCGTGGATGCGGTATGGGTGGTGGTCTTTACGGTCGTATATGTGATCGGACGTTAGGGTATGAGCACGGACGCACAACACGAACATTCCGGCGCAGCCGCCCATCATGCGGGCAGCGCGATTCACCTGCCGGCGCCGACGCAATGGCCGCTAGTCATGGCGGTGGGGTTGACGCTGTTGTTTGCCGGCCTGGTGACCAACATGATGATTTCCGCGCTGGGGGTCGTGATGACCGTGGCCGGTGCGGTGGGATGGTTCCGCCAAGTGCTTCCGCACGAGGTGCACGAGCAGCTGCCAGTGACGGACGAAGAGATCGCGATCGAGCGGGCTGGCCGCATCGTGACGCGCGTGGAGCACGCCCATCCAGTCGCGGGCCGCGGCATGATGCCGGTCTCCACCTATCCGATATCGTCCGGCATCAAGGGTGGCTTTGCCGGCGGCACGGTGATGATTGTGCTGGCGGAGATTTACGGAGTGGTGCGCTTCCACAGCATCTGGTACGTGGTGAACCTGCTGGGTGGTGCGGGTGTGGCGGGGTGGACCGCTCCGACAGAACATGAGCTGGCTCAGTTCCATCTTGCGCCCTTCCTGATCGCGATTGTGATCCATACCGCATCGTCGTTTCTGGTGGGACTGCTCTATGGAGCGCTGCTTCCGATCTTGCCGCGGCATCCGATCGTGCTCGGTGGGCTGATTGCGCCGGCACTATGGACCGGCCTCCTGCATTCCACGCTGGGATTGCTGAATCCATATTTTGACGACCACATCAACTGGTACTGGTTCGCGCTGAGCCAGGTCGGCTACGGATTGGTCGCGGGCTGGGTGGTCGCGCGCCAGGGCCATCTCAAGAGCCTGCAAGGCGTGCCGCTCTCGGTCCGGCTGGGCGTGGAGCGTCCGCCGCAGCAAGACGACGAGGATCAGCGATGAGAGCAGGTATGTTCATGCTCGCTCTGTCGTGCGCACTCTTTGCCAACGGCTGCGGCAAGCTGCCGGGGAAACCCGCGCCGGGGCCGGAGGTGCCGCGGCCGGACAGCGTTCTGTCGCCGCACGTGCTCTTCGCACAGAATTGCGCCGGCTGTCATGGCGCAGACGGCATGCATGGACCATCGACGCCGCTGGCGTCGCCGGTGTATCAGGCGCTGGTGGACGAGACAATTCTGCGCCGTGTTGTCTCGCAGGGTCTGCCAGGTTCCATGATGCCGGCGTTTTCTCAAAAATTTGGCGGTGACTTGACCGATGCGCAGGTGGACGCCATTGTGCGTGGCATACGCGCGGACTGGTACAAGAGCAATGTGCTGGCTGGCGCGAATCCGCCTCCATATGCGGACGATGGGAAAGGGAACGTGAAGGCGGGCGAGCAGGTGTATGCGGGCAACTGCGCCAACTGCCATGGTCCCGCGGGAGGAAAGATCGGCGAAGCGGGCTCGGTGCTCAATCCAGCATTCCTGTCCCTGGTGGTGCCACAAACGATCCGTACGACTGTGATCGTGGGGCGGCCGGATCTGGGGATGCCCGATTGGCGCGACCAGAAGGATAATCCGATGACGGCGCAGGAGGTGAGCGACGTGGTGGCGTTCCTGGTGGCGCAAAAACCATCGGTGGCGGGGCCACCACAGACAGCGAAGACATTGCCTGCGCAAAGTCCAACGAAGGCTCAAGGAGGTGCGCGATGAATCCAGGACAGAATGCGCCGGGCGCATCGTCACATTCCGCAGAGACGCCAATAAAGGCGCTCGAGTCGCGCCGCAGCTTCCTCTTCAAGGTGAGCATCGCGATAAACGCGCTGGTGGCTGCCGCGGTTGCGACTCCGGTGATTGGGTATCTGCTGGGGCCGATACGCAGGAAGGGCGCCTACAATTCCTGGATCGCGCTGGGGCCGGTGAGTGACTACCACGAAGGCGAGACGGTGCTGGCCACATATCGTAACCCCGACACGAACCAATGGGACGGCGACACCGGCAAGGTGGCCTGCTATGTGCGACGCGAGGCGGGCAACACGTTCACCGTGTTCGCCGTGAACTGTGCGCACCTGGGCTGCCCGGTGCGGTGGTTTCCACAGTCGGAGCTTTTCATGTGCCCCTGCCACGGTGGCGTGTACTACTCGAACGGAGATCGCGCCGCGGGCCCGCCGGAGCGTGGTTTGTTTACCTACGACTATCACGTGACCGGCGGCAAACTGATGATCAATGCCGGGCAGATGCCGACGCTCGCGAACGAAGCCAAACTGGTTAAAGGAATTCTGCCATGCCCTGGTACAAGCAAGCCTACGATTGGGTAGAGCGCCGTGTGCAGCTCGAGGGCTTCGTCAAGGAGTCTGCCGAGCATCCGGTGCCCCGCAAGACGGCAAGCTGGTGGTACGTCTTCGGCAGCGCGAGTTTTGTGCTGCTGCTGCTGCAGATCGTCACCGGCATTCTGCTGGCGCTGGTGTATGTGCCGTCGGCCGGTTCCGCGTGGGACAGCCTGCAGGTATTGAATCATCAGTTGCCGCTCGGCTGGTTTCTGCGCGGCATGCACGGTTGGGGATCGAACTTCATGGTCGCCATCGTGCTCATTCACATGACCCAGGTGTTTCTCTTCGGCGCATATAAGTTTCCGCGCGAGCTCACCTGGATTCTGGGTGTGTTCCTGCTGTTGATGACGCTGGGGATGGCATTCACCGGTCAGGTGTTGCGCTTTGACCAGGACTCCTACTGGGGACTGGGCATCGGTGCTTCCATCGTGAGCCGCGTGCCCTTTGTCGGGCGGGAGCTTGTCCAGTTCATGCTGGGTGGTCCTATCATCGCCGGCGCCACACTTACCCGCTTCTTTACACTGCATGTCTTCGTGATCCCGGCGACGATGCTGGCCTTCGCTTCGCTGCACACATGGCTGGTGCTGAAGCTGGGCATCAATGAGTGGCCGACACCGGGGCGCATCGTGAAGCGCGCGACGTACATCCAGGAGTACAACGAGCTCGCACACAAAGATGGCATGGCCTTCGTGCCCGGTGCGGTATGGAAGGATGCGATGTTCGCCGCGGGCATCGTGCTGGCCGTAGCCATCTGCGCTCTGTTGTTTGGTCCGATCGGGCCGACGGGCGTGCCCGATCCCACCATTGTGCAGACTGCGCCCAAGCCGGACTATTTCTTCTTGTGGATCTATACGGCGCTCGCGTTTCTGCCGCCTTCGATCGAAACGCCGGTCATTCTCATCGCGCCGGTCATCGGCGTGGGTATTATGCTGGCGCTGCCGTTTGTAGCCGGTCTTGGCGAGAAGAGCTGGCATCGCCGGCCGGTAGCCGTGATCCTGGTGGTGGTGCTTGCGGTGGGCTTTGCCACACTCACCCATCTGGGCACGTACGTTCCATGGAGCCCGCAGATGGATGGCTGGAGCGCGGATCCGGTTCCGGTCCACTTCGTTGATGGGACGACACCGCTGGAGCGCCAGGGGGCAATCGTCTTCCAGGCGAAGCAGTGCCGTAACTGCCATCAGGTGGGTGGACTCGGTGGGCGCCGCGGGCCATCGCTGGACTACGTCGCGACGCGCCTTACTGAGGATCAACTGGTTCGGCAGGTGACACAGGGCGGAGGCAACATGCCCGCCTACGGCAAGACACTGTCACCGGCACAGGTAACCGCGCTGGTTGCATTTCTCGAGACGCTGCATCCGGCCCATGAACCCATCGCCATCGATGCATCGCGGCACGTAGCCGATACGAACAATCCCGCGCCGAAGGAGCCGGTGGAGGCGATCCGTCCATAGAAGTATTTTTCGCTATTGGGATGCTTCGCGGAGTATTTCTCGGCGTAGCCTTTCCTTAACGAAAGGCCATACAAACAATCGCTGGACGGCCTACACCCATAGCGAAGAGCTTAGACCGCCGTATCGCCGGTTGGAGTTGCAGTGAATCCAGAGCTGTCAGATGCGATTGCGGCCTCGTGGAGCTTTCCGCTGTGGGCCACGCTCTCGCTTCTGCTGACAGCGATCATTTACTGGCGAGGGTGGCGGGTTGCACGGTTGACACGACCGTCTGAGTTGCCGCCATGGCGGGCGTGGTGTTTCTTTGCAGGCCTGGCCACAATCTGGTTGGCGATTGCGTCACCACTGGATGTGTTGGGCAGCTGGCTGCTGCTTGCTCATATGGTGCAGCATCTGGTGTTGATGTCCGTGGCGCCGCCGTTGCTGTTGCTAGGTGCGCCGACCGTACCATTGCTGCGCGGGCTGCCGCGCAGCTGGATGCGCGATGGGCTGGGTCCGTTCTTTTCCTCGCGCACCTTGCATGCCATCGCGCGCTTTCTTACGCATCCGGCCACAGGCTGGATAGCGATGAATGTTGCCTATCTGGGCTGGCATGTGCCGGCGGCTTATGAGCACGCTTTGCGCTCGCCTGCGTGGCATGAAGTGGAACACGCATGTTTCCTCTCCACGTCCTTGCTCTTCTGGTGGGTGGTGCTCCAGCCGTGGCCGAGCCGCGTGCGCTGGTCGCGCTGGGCTGCGGTGCCGTATCTCATCACCGCGGATCTCGCGAATACGGCACTGTCGGCATCTCTCGCCTTCTCGAGCAGCGTACTGTATCCCACGTACGCGACGGCTCCGCGCATCTTTCATGGCATTTCTGCAATGCAGGATCAGGCGGCGGCAGGGGCATTCATGTGGGTCGTTGGATCGGCTATCTATTTGGTTCCTGCGATCGGCATCACGTTGTCGCTGCTGGAGAGGCGCAAGCCACGACACGCGCTGGTGACAATTGGCGGCGCGCCGAGTTCGGGAAAGATTCGGGCTGGTACCCAGCCGTTTGATCTGTTGCGCGTGCCGGTGGTTGGCGCGGTGCTGCGCGCGCGCTATGGAAGACAATCGCTGCAGGCAATCAGTCTGCTGGCGATGTGCATCGTGATTGCGCATGGCTTCGCCGGCCATCCGATGGCGGCCATGAATCTGGCCGGTGTGTTGCCGTGGAATATTGTGCGAGCGCTTGGCGTGCTGGCACTCCTGTTTGTGGGCAATCTCTTTTGCATGGCGTGCCCGTTTACGCTGCCGCGGGAGCTGGCTCGGCGACTTGGCTGGGCGCGCCTTCGCTGGCCGCAGTGGCTGCGCATGAAATGGATCGGCGTCGGACTGATGCTGGCATTCTTCTTCGGCTATGAGCGTTTTGCGTTATGGAATAGCCCGGCACGCACGGCGTGGCTATTGATCGCGTACGTCGGCACGGCGTTCCTGGTGGACACCTTTTTTCGCGGAGCCAGCTTCTGCAAGTACGTCTGCCCGATCGGCCAATTCAACTTTGTCGGCTCGCTGATCTCTCCGACGACGCTGAAGATTCGCAGCACGGCAACATGCGAAACGTGTGCGACACGCGACTGCATTCGCGGCAACGCACAACAGCGTGGCTGCGAACTTGAGCTCTATCTGCCGGAGAAGCGCAGCAATGCCGATTGCACGCTGTGCATGGACTGCGTGAAGGCGTGTCCGCACGACAACATCGGCATCCTGCCGCGCAGCATGACGCAGGACGTGCTCGGGAGTGAACCAACTTCATCCCTGGGGCGGTTGTCTCGGAGGACGGATGTGGCCGCCACCGCCCTGGTGCTGGTGGTGGCGGGATTTGCGAATGCGGCCGCGATGGTGGGGCCGGGGGTGAGCTTTCTCACGGCGGCAGGACGGCGCGTGCCATGGCTTGCCAGCGGTGCATGCAGTTTTGCCGGGGTGGTGGCGGGGATGCTGCTCGCTGCCGGTGTTATGTGGGTTGTCTCTCAAGCCGCTCGCGGTGGCGACTCGCGGCGGGAGGCGTTCTGTCGAGGTGCGCTCGCGCTGGTGCCGTTGGGCATGGGGATGTGGGCGGCACATCTGCTCTTTCATCTGTTGATGGGGGGGCCGGGGTTTCTGCCGCTGGTTCAGCAGGCGGGTAGGGACTTCGGTCTCCACTGGATGAACGCGCCGCAGTGGAGTGGGACGACCAGCGTGCTGCAGGGAAACGGTCTGCTGCAGTTGCAACTCCTCTTCCTCGATGGCGGGCTGCTGCTATCGCTCTATCTGGTTTGGCGGACGGCAGCGAGCACGCGCGTTGTGCGTCGCCTCCTGGCGGTCGCTCCAATGGCGCTGTTCACCGTCGCGCTCTACGCATTTGGCTTCTGGCTGCTGCTCCAACCGATGCAGATGCGCGGCATGATGATGGGTGGCATGTGAGGCGTCTCATCGTGGCTCTGGTGCTGGCGGGTGCTGCCGTTGCGGCGCATGCCGATGGTGGGCGGCTGCAGATGCGGCAGGCGGCGGGGCCATTTGTAGTGTCGCTGTTCACTACGCCGGAGTCGCTGGCGGTGGGGCCGGCCGACCTGAGTGTGATGGTTGAAGAGCAGGCGAGCGGCGAGGTACTGCTGGATGCGGATGTGGTTGTTGAGTTGACGTCGGAGGATGCGGGAAGCGCACCTGTGACTGCACATCTGTCGCATGCGCACGCCACGAACCGGCTGCTCCAGGATGCTGGTGTCCAATTGCCGCATGCGGGACGCTGGCACGCTGTCCTTCACGTCCGCGATGGAGGACGTGAAGCGAGCGCGTCGACCGATCTGACGGTTGCCAACTACTCTGCGCGTCGCGGTACTGTCTGGTCCTTTGCCATCCTGCCGATCTGCGTGGTCGCTCTGTTCGCGTGGGTGCAGGTTGCGAAGCAGCGGGCGCGCCGCCGCAGGATGTTAAGTCCGGCGTGACCTCCTTGGCGTGACGTGGGTGGTTGCGACCGTTATAGTGAAGAGTTTGCCCGACGCCTTCTTATGACGAATCTTTCCGCTCCTCTCCTGCTTAACGGCGATCCACTGACACTGGCGCAACTCGACGCGGTCGCTGGTGCAACGCTCGATGTGGCGATTGATCCTGCTTCGAAGAAACGCATGGTTGCTTCGCGCGTGGTGGTCGATCGCGCCGCCGCGGGCGATGCGGCGGCGTATGGCATCAACACGGGGTTTGGGAAGCTGGCCGATGTACGGGTGCCACCGGGTGAAGTGGCAGCGCTGCAGCAGAACCTGGTGCGCAGCCACTGCTGCGGCGTGGGCGAGCCGCTGAGCGAGGCCGAGGTGCGGGGCATGCTGCTGCTGCGCGCGAATGTGCTGGCCAAGGGCTGCAGCGGTGTGCGCACGGAGGTGGCGGAGTTGCTGGTGGCGATGCTGGAGCGTCGCATTCATCCGGTAGTGCCTTCGCGTGGTTCTGTCGGTGCGAGCGGTGATCTGGCTCCGCTGGCGCATCTGGCGCTGGCGCTGATCGGCGAGGGCGAGGTCTTCGCTGGGGGCAAGCGCATGCCATCGGCCCAGGCGCTTGCGGCTGCGGGACTTGCACCGCTGCGCTTGCAGGCGAAGGAAGGACTGGCGCTGCTGAACGGTACGCAGGCGATGGCTTCCGTTGGCGGATTGAGTCTTTTTCGAGCGCAACGCGTGGTGCGGCTCTTCGATCTGGCGGGTGCTATGTCGCTCGAAGGACTCAGGGGCACCCCGGCAGCGTTCGATACGCGCATTCATGAGGCTCGCCCGCATGCGGGCCAGATCGCCGCCGCGGCGCATCTGCGCGCGCTGATGGAGCAGAGCGAGATCCGCGAGTCGCACCGGCTGAACGATCCGCGGGTACAGGATGCGTACTGCCTGCGCTGCATGCCGCAGGTGCATGGCGCGGTCCGCGGCGTGCTGGATCATGCTGCGGCGGTGATCGAGACGGAGACAGGCTCGGCTACGGATAACCCGCTGATATTTCCGACCGATGATGGCGCCGGAGATATTCTTTCCGGCGGCAACTTCCATGGCGCGCCGCTGGCCTTCGCGCTGGACTACGCGGTGATCGGGCTGGCGGATCTGCTGAGCATCAGCGAGCGGCGCATTGACCGGCTGATCAATCCGGATATCAATGAGGGGCTACCGCCGTTCCTGTCGGACCATCCGGGGATCTCGTCGGGCTTCATGATCGCGCATGTCACATCCGCTGCGTTGCTGAACGAGGCGAAGGTGCTGGCGCATCCGGCGAGTGTGGACTCGGTGCCGACGTCAGGTGGCAAGGAAGACCACGTCTCGATGGGGATGACGGCCGCGCTGAAGCTGCGGCAGGTGGTAGAGAACGCCGAGATGGTACTCGGGATCGAATTGATGACGGCGGCACAGGCGCTGGAATTTCGTTTGCCGCTGCGGGCAGCGATCCAGGTGGAGGTGGCGCGTGCACGGGTACGCGAGTTCGTCGCGCCACTGCGTGAGGACCGCGTGCTGGCCGGCGATATTACGAAGCTGGCGACTGCGATTCGTGCGGGCGCGTTCGACGAGTGGCTGGGGTGACCCCTCCCCCTCCCGCTGCGGGAGACTGGCTTTTAAGCTGCCTGCTTTCATCGAGTTAGAAGCCCTCCCGCAAGCTAAATTATTCTTTTCAAAGGGCTTATCGCTAAATTAGTCCAGCAAAAGGAGTTACAAAATACGAAAGCCACGGGAATGTTCCCCGTGGCTTTTTCTTCTCGTTAGCTCTATTTCAAGGTTAGCAAATTGGATGGGATGATTTGGCAGATTTCTGTGTGAGTCATGAAGATTGAGTTCGCTTTTGGGATTGGCCGCCGCCATACGCGGAGATGAGCCGACACCTCAAAAGTCAGTAGTTGTCGCGAAAGGCGAGCATGCGCCCCAGGTTCTTTTCATGGTCATCCGGAAATCCGCATTGTGGTGCAAAGCCGTCAGCGTACCGGAATGTGCCGAACAGGCGATCCCACCACGTGATATCTCCGAAGTTGAACTGGTGAACATCCAGTTGGTGATGGATGGAATGGTGTTCGGGACGCTGCAGAAAATAACCCATCCAGTGCGGAGTGCGCAGGTTGCTGTGATAGAAATACTCGCCCAGAACTGCGAAGACATTGAACCACGCGCCGGCCTGCGGGGATGCTCCCAGGACCGAGAAGATTAGAGCACTGGCGATCATAGAGTCGGCGACGATTTCGACCGGATGCTTGTAAAAGGCGGTCAGCAACTCGATGCGTGCGGGGCTGTGATGGATCTGATGGCACACGCGCCAAAGGAAATTCGAGTCATGCCGTGCGCGATGCTACCAATAAAATACAAAGGTCCCGATGAACCAACTGAGCAGGCCCTGCAAGAACGCGGGCATCGATCGAGAGATGTGAAAAAGCGACCAGCTGCAGCCAATGATTCCAGGCGACGCCGGCCAGCATGACAATGCCAAGCTGGGCAAGGTTCAGGAGAGCTGCGCGCGCATACCAGCCAGGCGCTTCAGGGAGTTCACGTCCGGGAAGCACGCGTTCTGCAAAGAAGAACAGGACTGTGGCGACGAGAATGATGGAGACAGGAAGCATTTTCGAATTCCTCCGGCGGTGAATCTTCAATGGCCCGAGGTTATGCAAGCCGGTGCTGTGGCTCAACGAAGGGGGTGACAGTTTCCTCTGCTGTCACAGGGAGATAGGCGGACCATGCCGGAGAAAGTTTCCTTGAGGCGCGATCGTTCCTCCAAGAAGCATTCGAAGACCCTCACACCTGACGGGATACAATCGCGGCACTCACGATGATGATTTCGCTCACGAGGAACAGTGACGTTCCACTGCGAGAGCAACTCGCGGAGCAGATCGTGTTTCTGATTACAACCGGGCAACTTTGCGCAGAGGAAGAGATGCCGAGCGTGCGTGCTTTGGCGCGCCGCGTGAAGGTACATCACAACACGGTGAGTGAGGCGTATCAGGACCTTGTTCGGCGCAACTGGCTCAGGCGCCGACGCGGTAGCCGTCTCACCGTGGGAACTGGCTCAGGCGCGAGCCTGCACACGCCTTCCAATCTGGACGAACTCATCAATGAAAGTATCCAGCGTGCCAAGGAGATGGGCTATTCGCTTCAGGCGCTGCGTGCACGCGTACGCGAACGCCTGATGGCACAGCCCCCGGATCACATTCTTGTTGTGGAGGAGGAGCAGGGTTTGCGCGAGGTCATCCGGTGGGAGGTCCAGGAAAAAGTTGGCCGACCCGTGGAAGGCTGCTCGTGGGAACAGCTTCTGAAGGAACCGGGTCTGGCAATTGGCGCTCAGGTATTCGCTCCGAAACACATCGTTGAAGACTTGAGGCCACTTATTCCCCTGCATCGGCCTGCCGTTTCGATTACATACTCACGGGCGGACGAGCAAGTGGAGATCATACGTAAGCTGAAGAAGCCCTCGATCATTGCGGCTGTATCGATGAGTGAAAGCCTGCTGCAGACGGCAAGAGGCCTGTTCGCTCCAGCGATCGGAAGAAAGCATGTCTTTCGAGAGATTCTGCTGCCGACAAACAAGAGGATGAAATTGAACGGAGTCGATCTGGCCTTCTGCGACTCGCTGGCCATGCCTTTGGTGAGTTGCAAGCAGAAGTTTCATTATCAGCTCATCCCCTCCGATTGCCTCGAATGTCTAGTCACCTCAGTGGAGCTGCCATGAATATTTCGGCGCGGGTTGCGAACCGGCTTGGGGAGCACACCGTTCATCTCCGAACGGAGGAGCGTGAGCATTCGCTGACGATTCCACCGAAGGCGGAAGGTTTGGGATCGGGCACCAATGGCGGCGAGCTGCTGTTTCTTGCGCTGGCGACTTGCTACTGCAACGACATCTATCGCGAGGCGGGTAAGCGCGGCATCGAGGTGGAGCGGGAGCAGGTGGAAGTGGCGGGAGAGTTCGGCGGCCCGGGGGAGGGTGCGCGGCATATTCGCTACAGCGCATCTGTGGACGCTAAGGCTCCCTGCGATCAGATAGTTGCCTTGATGCGCCATACAGATACCGTGGCTGAGATCCACAACACGCTGCGGCAGTCGTCGCCGGTGGTGTTTTCGGAGTGCGAGGTTCACGAGATTCCGTAGTGCGGGTCGCCGGGAATCCGAAGATTTCACGGAACTGATTTCCACGGAACCGCGGGAAGTTTTCGGCGTATCTCTCCTTGACAGCTTAGGGGAAGGACGCCTAGACTCCTAAGCAATTTAGGAGTGTGCATGGGCGAGCAGGCGCAGATTCTTCCCGGAACTCTGGATCTCCTGATTCTGAAGGCGGTGTCACTGGGACCGCTGCATGGCTACGGCGTGCTGCTGCGCATTGCGCAGATTACGGCGAGCGCGCTGATGATCGAGCAGGGTGCGCTGTATCCTGCGCTGTTTCGTCTGGTGCGGCAGGGGCTGCTGAAGGCGAGCTGGGGGACATCGGAGAACAATCGCCGCGCAAAGTTTTATGAGCTGACCGTCGCGGGCCGCAGGCGGCTGCACGAGGAGACGGATGGCTGGAACCGGTTGGCTGCGGCAATCGCGTCCGCACTGGCGGCGCGCCCGGAGGAGATATGAAAGTTCTCGACTCGATTCGCTACCGTATCGCTGCGCTCTTTCAACGTTCCCCCAGGAACGCGGAGATGGAAGAAGAACTTCGCTCGCACGTTCAGCATCGTGCGGATGACCTGGAGCGGTCCGGGCTTTCGCGCGCGGAGGCGGAACGGCGTGCGCGTGTGGAGTTTGGCGGGTATGAGCGATACCGGCAGGAGTCGTACGAGGCGGGGGGCAATCATTTTTTCGAGCGGCTGCTGCAGGATGTGCGGTTTGGGCTTCGTGTGTTGGCGAAGTCGCCGGGCTTCACCGTGGTTGCGGTGCTGACGCTGGCATTGGCGATCGGCGCGAATGCCGTGGTGTTCAGCATGCTGAACGGATTGGTGCTGCGTCCGCTGAATGTGCCGGGTGCAAAGAGCCTGGCCATGATCGAGCAGGGAAGAGACGGCGCGCCGATGCAGTCCTATCCGGATTATCTGGATTTGCGCGAGCGCAATCGCAGCTTCGACGATCTGGTCGCGTACCAGATCACTCGAGCGGGATTGAATACGGGGCGCGATGCTGCGCCTGCGTGGCTGTATGAGGCGAGTGGGAACTACTTCGACGTACTCGGCATTCAGCCGTATCTCGGACGCTTCTTCCATGCGTCGGATGAGCATGGCGCGAACAGCGCTCCCTACATCGTGCTGAGCTATGCGTACTGGTCGAGCCACTTTGGCGGGGATCGCGGCGCGGTGGGGCGCACGGTGCAGTTGAACAAGCATCCATACACCATCCTTGGCGTGGCGCCGCCGGAGTTTCGCGGGACGGAGCTGTTCTACGCGCCGGACTTCTGGGTACCGCTGGTGGACCAGGAGCAGGTGGATGGCTGGAGCGGCCTGAAGTCGCGCGGCAACCGCGACATGGAAGTGGTGGGGCATCTGAAGGCGGGCGTTTCGCCGGCGCAGGCGACTGCGGATTTGAACTCTGTCGCGGCATATCTGGGGAAGGCTTATCCGAAGGAAGACGACGGGATGAGCTTCAAACTGGCACGGCCGGGGCTGGCAGGAGACATGCTGGGCGGGCCGGTGCGGGCGTTTCTTGCAGGACTGATGGCGCTGGCGGGGCTGATCCTGCTGGCGGCGTGCGCGAACCTGGGCAGTTTGTTTGCGGCGCGTGCGGCGGACCGGTCGAGAGAGATTGCGTTGCGGCTGGCGCTAGGGTCGAGCCGCAAACGGATACTGCGACAGCTCTTCACCGAAGCTGTGATGGTTTCGTTGATGGGAGGCGCCGCGGGATTGGCAGGCAGCGTGGTACTGCTGCGATGGCTGAGCGTGTGGCAGCCGGTGTCGAGTTTTCCTGTTCGTGTGCCGGTGAGTCCGGATTGGCACGTGTATGCAGTCGCGGTGCTGCTGGCGCTGGTGAGCGGATTGCTATTCGGCGTAGTGCCGGTGCGGCAGGTGCTGCGCGCGAATCCCTATGAGGTGGTGAAGGCGGGTTCGACCGGAGTGGCTGGACGGAGGTTCACGGTGCGCGACCTGTTGCTGGCGACACAGATCGCGATCTGCGCGGTGCTGGTGACGTCGTCGCTGGTGGCGGTGCGGGGACTGGTGCGCTCGCTGCACAGCAATTTTGGATTTGCGCCACAGGGCGCGGTGCTGGTGGATACCGATCTGGATATGGCGGGGTATAGCGGCGACCGGGTGGCGATCATGCAGCGGCGCGCGCTCGATGCGGTGACGGAGCTTCCAGGGGTGACGAGCGCAGGATTGATTGACCGGCAGCCTCTGGGCATGGGGTGGAACACCAACGTCGTGTTCAAGGACAGTGTGACCGACATGAAAGTGTCGAACAAAGCCGCTGATGCATACCAATACCGGATCTCTCCCGGATATTTTCATACGGCGGGTACGACGCTGCTGATGGGAAGAACCTTGACATGGCACGACGACGGCAAGGCGCCCCACGTGGCGGTGGTGAATGCCGAGTTTGCGCGCGAGGTCTTCGGGTCCGTAGCGGGCGCTCTGGGCGGGTACTACAAGCTGCAGGACGGCACACGCATTCAAGTGGCGGGCATTGTGGAGAACGGAAAGTATCAGACGCTGACAGAAGATCAGCAGCCGGCGATGTTCTTTCCGATTTTGCAGATGCCGTCGAGCTCGACCACGCTGGTGGTGCGATCGAATCGCGAGCCGCAGCAACTGGTGACGCCGCTACAGGATGCGTTGTACAAGCTGGATGCGGGATTGCCATTCACCATCACGACGTGGACGAAAGAACTGGACACAGCGCTGTTCGCGTCGCGGGTGGCCACGGTGTCTCTAGGCGTGCTGGGCGTGCTGGGTGGGATGCTGGCGGTGACGGGCATCTTTGGGATGGCGGCGTACTCGGTGAGCAGGCGGTTGCGCGAACTCGGCATTCGCATTGCGCTGGGGGCGCAACGCAGGGAGGTGCTGGGCGCGGCGCTGGGGCGTGCATTCCGGCTGTTGGCTTTTGGCTCTGCGGCAGGCCTGGCGCTGGGACTGCTGGCGACGCGGTTACTGTCGTTGATCGTCTACCAGGCATCGCCACGCGATCCGCTGGTGTTGTTCGGGGTGGTGCTGATCATGCTGCTGCTGGACCTGCTGGCGGCGTGGATACCGGCGCAGAGGGCGCTCAAGGCCGATCCGCTGATGCTGCTGCGGGAGGAGTAAAAAGGCGTAGCTTAGCTCGCGCCTTTGGCCCCGCTACGGCCGGATTTCAACTCGCTACCCTTGACAACTAGGGTAAGGACTCGCTACGTTCTCTCTACCATCGACGTCTAGGGTACGGGTAGAGATACATGGCGAAGAATGATCTGCAGGGGGCGCTCGATCTCCTAATTCTCAAAAGCCTTTCGCAACTTGGCGAGATGCATGGCTATGGCATTGTCATGCACATCGAAGAGGTCTCCGATGCGCTGCTCACGGTTGAGGAGGGATCGCTGTATCCGGCGTTGCACCGCATGGAGCAGAGCGGATGGGTGCGCGCGGAGTGGGCGGTGACGGAGGCGAGCCGCAAGGCGAAGTTTTACTCGCTGACGGCGGCGGGCAGGAAGCAACTGGCTGCGCGCGAGAAGAACTGGGAGCAGGTAGTGAAGGGTGTGCAGGCGATTTTGCGCTTCGCGTGAGGTGAGGTATGGGTATTTTCCGTCGCATGTGGGCCCTGGGCAGACGTTCGAAGCTGGACGGCGAGATCGAAGATGAGCTGCGCGAGCACATGCGGATGCGCGTTGACGCAGATGTCGCGAAGGGGATGAGCGCGGATGAGGCGATCCGCAGGGCGCGGCTGCGCTTTGGGAATCCTACGGTGGTGAAAGAGCGCGTGGATGCGGAGGATGCGGCGCTAGGTTTAGAAAGTTTTTTCCGCGATGCGCGTTACGCCGTGCGCGGCTTTGTGAAGACTCCTGGCTTCACAATTGTGGCGGTGCTTACGCTGGCGCTTGGAATCGGCGCAAACACCGCCGTTTTTCAGTTGCTGGATGCGGTGCGGTTGCGGAATTTGCCCATTCAGAGTCCGCAGGAGCTGGCGGAGCTGCGCATTGCGGGTGGCAACCATGGATTCGGCATTAACGACAGTCCCTGGGCGAACTTCACCGTTCCGATGTGGCAGGAGGTGCGGCGGCATCACGATCCGTTCTCGGGTGTGATGGCGTGGCGGACGACCGACGTGCTTGAGGGCAAGCTGAGCGACGCGAAGCGCGTGCATGCCCTGGAGGTGAGCGGAGAGTTCTTCAATGTGCTGGGCATTGCGCCATGGCAGGGACGCCTGATCGAGCCGCAGGATGAGAACTCGTGCGAGATGTCGAAGGTAGTGGCGAGCTATAGCTATTGGCAATCTCATATGAGCGGTGAGCCAATCACGCCAAGCACGACCACCATGGTGGATGGACGCACGGTGCAGGTATTGGGTGTCACGCCTCCCGGCTTTTTCGGGTTGGTTGTGGGCGACAGGTTCGACCTGGTCTATCCCACCTGCATACCACCGAATCCGCGACGTGAGGTTTTCAGTTTTGTCGTGATGGGCAGGCTGAAGCCGGGCTGGACGATGGAGCGGGCGTCGGCGTATTTCGCTTCACTCAGTCCCGGACTATTTGACAGCACTGCGCCGGACGGCTATAGCGCGGAGTCCGTCAAGCTGTACAAGTCGTTCCGTCTGGCTGCGTATCCTGCCGGCGGCGGCGTGAGCGAATTGCGCAATGCGTATGACACATCGCTGCAATTGCTGCTGGCCATTACCGGGCTGGTGCTGCTGATTGCGTGCGCGAACCTGGCCAACCTGATGCTGGCACGGGCGAGCGCGCGGCAGCGCGAAATGGCGATCCGGATGGCGCTGGGCGCCTCGCGCGCGCGGCTGCTGCGGCAACTGCTGATCGGCAGCGGTCTGCTTGCCGTGTGTGGAGCCGTGCTTGGCGTGGCGCTGGCGCAACCGCTGAGCCGGCTACTGGTGAGATCGCTCGATACGAGCCAGAGCTCGATTCATCTTTCGATCACGACCGACTGGCGTGTGCTGCTGTTTGCCGCCGTGGTCGCAATGCTGACATGCGTGGTGTTTGGAACGATTCCGGCGCTGCGCGGCACGAGAGTGGATCCGATTGCGTCGCTCAAGTCCGGAGACCGCGGGGTTGCGGGCGGCCGCGAGCGGTTTTCCGTGCAGCGGTTTCTGGTGGTGACACAGATTGCGGTGTCGCTGGTGTTGCTGGTGGGAGCGCTGCTGTTTGTGCGCAGTTACCGCAACCTGATGATGCTGGATCCAGGGATGCGGGAGAGCGGCATCACTATTGCTTATTTCGGTTATTTCACGGAAGGTATCAGGCCGGAGAATGAGGCCGCATTCAAGCGGCAGCTTGTGGAGGATGTGCGCAGTGTTCCAGGGGTGGAGAATGTGGCGGCGACGACCAACGCGCCGTTGAGCGGGAGCACCTGGAGCCACGGAGTGCGTGTGGATGGAGTCGAGGGTGGAAGCAGATTTACCTATGCGAGCCCGAGCTACTTTGCAACCATGGGGATTCCGATCGTGACCGGTCGCGGCTTTACGGCGATGGATAATACTTCTGCACCTCATGTGCTGATCGTGAACCAAGCATTTGTGCAGAAGTATTTCGGCAAGACACAGCCGTTGGGCCGGCAGGTGCAGGTGATGCCGGAGCCGCAATATCCGGCACGGACTTATGAGGTGGTAGGCACAATCCCGAATACAAAATATAACGATCTCCGCAAAGAGGCAGAGCCGATTGCTTTTGTGCCGATCGATCAGCTTCCGGAGACGGCACAGGGTCCCGGGACGCAGATGGTGATCGCCGCCAAGGATGGTCCTGCCGCAATCGCGGCGATCCGGCGCGCTATCGCGGCGCAGCATCCCGACATGATTCTGCAGTTCTTTAATTTTCAGCAGGGCATTCGCGACAACCTGGTGGGCGAGCGGATGATGGCGATGCTCTCCGGGTTCTTCGGTGTGCTGGCCGCGCTGCTGGTCGTGATCGGACTCTACGGAGTGCTCTCGTACTTCATCACGCAGCGGCGGAACGAGATCGGTATACGGATTGCACTGGGCTCGGATCGAGGACGGGTGGTGGGCCTGGTACTGCGCGACACTGCTGCGATGCTGGCGATTGGCCTGGTGCTGGGGACGTGCCTTGCGCTGGTGGCAGGGCGGGCGGCGAGCAGCATGCTCTTTGGACTGCAGGCATACGACGCAGCGACACTTACGTTTGCGGCGCTACTGCTGGCGACGATCGCGGTGCTGGCGAGCTTGCTGCCGGCGCTGAAGGCATCGAGGCTGAATCCAGTCGATGCCTTGCGCTGCGAGTGAACTCAGTTTGCGCCGAAGGAAGGTGGCTGATCCTCCTTGTTGGTGCCCCAGGATTTGTTGGGTGACTCGCCGAGATTTAATTCGAGCGTGCCGCCTTTGAGAGCGAAGCTTTCCGGCAGCCAGGTCTTCGAGCTTGGCTTGCCGTTGACCTTCAGGGATTGGACATAGGGAGTATTGGTGGCGGCGGCGGGAGCGATGACGTGTACGTCTCCGTTGGCGCGATGCACGGTGATGCTGGTAAAGAGCGGGCTGCCGAGGACGAGCTCGGCGCGGCCGGGGATCTCGGGATAGAAGCCCATCATGGCGAAGACGGCCCATGAAGACATCTCGCCCAGGTCGTCGTTGCCGGGGATGCCGTTGGGCGCGTTCTTCCAGATGGTGTTGAGCACCTGGCGGACGAGCTGCTGGGTCTTCCAGGGCTGATTGGTGAAGTCGTAGAGCCAGGGTGTTTCGATGGAGGGCTCGTTGTCGAGCTCGGCGTGCAGCGGGCCGGCCTTGGTGACGGCCGGCGCGCCCTTGTCGTCGTAGAAGAAGCGGTCGAGACGCGCGACAGCTTTGTCGGGGCCGCCCATCTGGTCGAAGAGGCCGGCGACGTTGAAGGGCACCATCCAGACATACTGTGCGGCGCTGCCTTCGACGAAGCCGTCTTCGGTGGACGGAGTGAAGTCGCGCGGGGCCTTGTCGTGGTCATCCTGGACCTTGGGCCAGGTGCCGTCAGCGTTGCGATTCATGAAGTAGCCGCCATCGGGTGCGGCATTCGGATTCCAGATGTTCTTCCAATACTGCGCGCGTTCGGCAAAGCGGTGCTGAACGGCGGTGTCGCCGAGTTGGCCGGCGAGAGCGGAGATGGAGAACTCTGCCGAGACATCCTCGAGCGTATCTGCGGCAGGACCCCACGCGGGCGCGCCGGCAGGGATGTAGTGGAGTTTGAGCCATTGATCGAGGCCGGGGCGCTGGCCGACGCACTCGACAGGGCAGCCATCGTGGCTGAGGTCTTCCTTTGTCGGGACGTCGGCTGCGTGCACCAGCGACTTGAGGGCGGCGTGCGCGTCGAAGGCGCGGCCGCCAAAGGCATAGATATCCGCAATGGCGGCGGCCGCGGGGTCGCCGTTCATGACGTGTGTCGCGCCACTGAGATGCGTCCAGCGATCCCAGCGGCCGTTGTCCTGCTGTGATTGGTTGTAGAGGCTCTGCGCAATGTCGCTGCCGCGTTTGGGATCGAGCCAGGTGAGCAATTGGAACTGTGACCGATACACATCCCAGCCGGAGAAGTTGGCGTACTGCACGGTCTGGCCAGCGGCGATGTGGTGGAGTTTGTGATCCATGCCGGTGTACTCGCCGTTGACGTCGCTGTAGGTGGTGGGGGTCATGGTGGCGTGATAGAGCGCGGTGGTGAAGACGCGGCGCTGCTCGTCGGTGCCACCTTCGATATCGATCTGCGAGAGCTGCTTGTTCCAAGCGGCGCGAGCGTGAGCAGCGACCTCTACGTAGGTTGTCGCCGCCTTGGATTCCGCTTCGAGGTTGGCGCGGGCGTTGGCTTCGCTGACGTAGGAGATGGCGACGCGGAAACGGACTTCGCCGCCATTGCCGAAGCCTACCCATACTCCGGAGCCGTGGCCGGCGTCGGGAAAGCCCTTGGGGCCGAAGCCGGTGCCGCCTTCGGAGGTGGCGGCGTCCGCCATGACCATTTCGTCTTTCCATGCGCCGGCTTCTGTGATGGGGCGATCGAAGCGGGCGACGAAGTAGAGGGTGTAGTAGGGGCGGCGGTCCTCGGTGCCGATGTAGCCGCAGAAGTTTCCACTTGTCACCGAGCCGGTGACGATTCCGGCGGCGCGGTCGATCTGCGTGTGCGCTGCGGTGGATCCGACTTCTGAGTCGGAGGTACGGACGAGGATGCGGGCGGGCTTATCCGACGGGTAGGTGAAGGTGGCGGCGCCCATACGGGTGGCGGCGGCGAGCGCGACCTGAACTCCGTTGCCGAGTTTGACCTGATAGGAGCCGGGCTCGGCCTTTTCATCGGCGTGGGTGAAGTCTGCAGCGTAGCTGTGGCGGAAGTCCTTCGATGGCGACTCGGTGACCGCGTCGGTGATGGGCATGAAGGGAACGTCGCCCGATGCGCCGGCGCAGCCCCAGCCCTCGACGTTGGTGAGGCTGAAGCCGCGGATCTGGGTGGCGCGATATTCATAGCCGCCGGGTGCGGCGATCATGCGTTTGGTGTTCACCGGTGTGGCTTCCGGCGAGAACTGCACCATGCCGAAGGGCACGGTGGCGCCCGGGAAGACGTTGCCGCCGTTGGTGGTGCCGACGAGTGGGTTGACCAGGGCTGCGGGGTCCGGCTGGCTGGCCAGGGCAGATGGTGAGGCGGCGATTGTGGCGATCAGCATGGCAATTGGGACGGCTTGCATGAACGTAAGGTTACGGCATGTTGGGCGAGAGGTCTCGTGCAGGGTGGGAGCAAGGGAATGTCGAGCTTGTCGGCATCGGCGGTGTTCGGATCAGGTAACCGAGGGATGCTTCACGGTACGGAAGTCATGTGGGGCGGATGACGCGGCCCTTGAAATGCGTAGGCACGGGTTTGGTGCAGCCGATCGTCCTGCGATGGGCTATGCGATGGATATCGCGGCAGATAGAGACATACGGGCGCCGGAGCGAGGCCGGTGACTCGGATACCACGATGGTGGTGTAACGCCCGCACCAAGGCAGTAGAAAAATTACCGACGTAATTTGTCCAAAGTGGGAGATGACGCCATTCTGGCACCGAGGTGGACGTATGAAGACTTTGACCGCTTTGGTAATGCTCGTCGGGCTCACAGCTTTGCGCAGACTCCCGCCCTGCAGGGTGCCGGCGTCGACGTCGACACGCTGATGAGCATGCACTCCCTGGGTGAGAAGGTAGTGATGCAGGCATTCAACGGTGGCGCCTGCCAGGTGACACCGCTTTCGGATCTGCCGCTGGCTGTGCGCAGCGTCTTCGGCCGCCAGGTCCCCTCCATCTTTGTCGGCCAGTCCGACCTGGCTGCCCACTTCATCGCCAGCGATATCGACAAGTCGTACTTCTCAAATGGGAAGGTCGTGGTTTCGGTGTGCTCGCACCTGAAGGCGGGCACGGAGTTGGACGCGATGCGCAAGGCGGCGGAGAAGCATGGCGTGCCCAATGCGGCGCACCTGTCGTGGGTGTGGGAGACACTCTCCTTCGACGCAAGCACGCATGAGGAGACGGTGCTGTCGCGCTTCTACCTGGATGAGCACGGCATGCTGCTGAAGGCGCTGGGCGAACTCTTTCCCGGTCTGCCGGCGTTGATGACGATCCCGGCAAACAGCCCGAACTTCCAGCAGGACATCGCGAACTTCCTGGTAAGCCACCATCCGCCGGTCCAGTCGGCGCAGGTGGACAAGCCCACGATGACGGCGACGCAGTAGCTTTACGCCACATCGAGCCCTACCGTCAGTTGACGCTTGCCACATCGTCTCCGCCATCCGCCGGAGATAGATGGGCGGGTTCCTGGCGGCTGGGGGCCCGGTTTTTTTTGGGCTGAGGGTCACTTGTCGCCTGAATCGTCGACGGAACCGGGTCCATGCGGAGAAAGCGGCAAGACCTTCAAGGAGCAAACTGTCGAGGCTCGCGCCTACTATTTCCTTTGCGGTCGAACGCTATTGCACAGTCTGCGTGCGGGTGAAGACCGCGTTGTGTTCGGGCGTGAGATTTTCGATCAGCACCTGATTCTTCTCCGGAAAGAACTTTGCGCCGCGGCGGGCAAGGCCGCTGTCTTCACCAGAGAAGTAGTAGGTGAAGGTGTCGGCGTTCCAGTGGGCGAGTTCGTAGTAAGTTCCGCGTGGGGGCAGGCGCAGGACAAGACGGTTGTTCTGGAGAGCAATTTCGAGCGTCCCAAAGTATTCGTTCGTGTAGGTGCCGACATAGGTGGTGAGTGGCTTGGCTGCCGTCGGATTGGCCGGAAGGGGCAGAGTCGAGTAGTCTGCCGACGCATTCTGCGATTCTGCGATCATCTGATGCATCATTCCGCCGATGAGGGGAAGATAGTCACGCTGCTGCTTGCCATAGTGCAGGTAATCGAGAAAGGTGAGGCAGATCGACTCGGGCAAGCCTACGGGCATGCTGTTGGTGATGGCGAGGACGCCGATGTGCTCCTCGGGAATGATGTAGACAGCGGTTGAAGCGCCGAGGAAGAAGGCGCCGCTATGGCTGAATTCACCATGGCCATCGCTGCTGGTTCCGACATTCCAGCCAAGTCCGTAGTATTGGCCACCGGGACATTCATTTGGTTTTTCCGGATTGGCTGCTACGCGACAGATCTGAGGCTTGTGGGTTTCGGCGAGAGCGTTGGCGTCGATGAGCTGATTACCGTTCCACTTTCCGCCGTTGAGTTGCAGGCGGACCCACTGGGCGAGATCGCGGGCGCTGGAGCTAACACCGCCGGCGGGGGCCTCAGCGTCAGCGTCACGCACGAACCGGTTCACTGGCTGCCCGTTGAGGAAGATGTGCAGCGCGGCCTTGTTGGTGCGGTTCTCGTAGTCGGAGAAGCGCGAGCTCGTCGAGGTCATGCCGAGTGGCGCATAGAGCTGCTCTTCCGCGATCGTCTCCCAGGGCTTGCCGATTTTGGTGGCAGCGGCGATGGCTCCGGTGGTGTAGCCGAAGTTGCTGTAGGCATATGTCTTGCGAAATGTGCCGGGCAGCGGCAGATAGCGCATCCGATAGAGGATCGGCGGACGGGAGAAGCCGAGCATTTCCAAGAAATCGCCAGATTCGGTAGCGAGACCGCTGCGGTGCGAGAGGAAGTCACGAATGGTGACTTCGCGCGTTGTCTCCGGGCTGGATAGCTTGAAGTCCGGTTCGAGGTCGGCGACTTTATCATCCCAGCTGATTTTTCCCTGGCCCACCAGCGAGGCGAGGATGGTGGAGGCGATGGGCTTGGAGACGGAGGCGATTTCAAAGACGGTATCCGGATCGATCTGCGCTGCTTCTCCGATCTTGCGAACGCCGTAGCCGCGGAGAAAGACGACCCGGTCGTTGTAGATAACGGCGACCGCTGCTCCGGGGACTTTGGTTTTGTCCAGGGCGGAGCGGATGTAGGGATCGAGCTGCGCGAGGGCAGCGTTGACGCGGTCGGAAGTGATTTCGGTCTTCTGCTGCGCGGCGCAGAAGAGTGGCAGGCAGCAGACAAAAAACGCAGCGATGCGATGGCGCATAGGAGCCTCAGCCCTCATTTTGTTTCGGGGAGTGCATTAGACCATGTGCCGCTGGAATCGTCGATGGATTTCCTGCCGCTTCACGGGCGCGGGCGAAGGGCGGCGATGAAATCTTTTGCACTGCGGGTGTTCAGCAGGTCGTCTGGAGTGAGCCACGCGCGGCGTAGCTGACGGATGCCGTAGCGCATTTTCTCCAGGCTGGAGACGTGGTGCGCGTCGGTGTTGACGACGATGCGGCAGCCATTCTCCTTTGCCATGCGGAGGTCGCGATCGCAAAGGTCGAGGCGGTTGGGGTCGGCGTTGTGTTCGACGGCGACGCCGAGCTCGCCGGCGCGGCGGAGAATGGCCGGCAGATCGAGTTCATAGGCATCACGGACCAGGAGCTTGCGACCGGTAGGATGGCCCAGGATGCGGACGTAGGGATTCTCGATGGCGCGGAGGATGCGCGCAGTCATCTCTTCACGCGGCTGGCTGAAGAGCGAATGGACGCTGGCGATGACGACATCCATCTGAGCGAGGACTTCATCGGAGAGGTCGAGCGCACCGTCGCCAAGGATGTCGACTTCGATGCCGGCGAAGACGCGGATCTTTCCGGCCATGCCGGCATCGACCTCGCGGATGTTGCGGATGTGCTCAAGGGCACGCTCGTCGTCGAGGCCGAAGGTCATCGCGAGATTTTTGGAGTGGTCGGTGATGGCGATGTACTCGTAGCCGTGGGCGATGCCGGCTTCCGCCATCTCGCGGATGGTGTTTTTTCCGTCGGTGACGTTGGTGTGCATGTGGACGTCGCCGCGGATGTCCTTCTCTTCGATGAGACGCGGCAGCGTGTGTTGCGCAGCGGCTTCGATCTCGCCGGAGTTTTCGCGCAACTCGGGCGGGATCCAGTCGAGGTCGAGCGCGCGGTAGATGTCTTCTTCGGTGGCGGCGGCGACCTGAGTGCCGTCATCGAGGCGGGCGAGCGCGTACTCGCTGAGCGTGTAGCCGCGCTTGAGCGCGCGCTGGCGCACGGTGACATTGTGCATCTTGGAGCCGGTGAAGTATTGCAGAGCAGCGCCGAAGGAGGCGCGCGGTAAGAGACGGACATCGATCTGCAGACCGGTGCTCAGGTTGAAACTGACCTTGTTCTGGCCCTTCGCGATGAGCTGCGCGATGGGAGGATAGGCTGCCGTGTATTCGACGGCGGCGGAGACGACGTCTTCTTCGCAGGCGGGGCCGGTGACGAGCATGTCGAGGTCGCCGACGGTGTCGCGGCCGCGACGGAGTGAGCCGGCAGGCGTGACGCTTTCGACGCCGGGAAAATCTTTGAGGTAGAGGGTGAGGCGCTCGGCAGCAGTCTCGGCGTCGTCGAGATGGAAGCGGCCACTGTTCTTGCGGTATTCGTCGATGCCCTTGCGCAGCTTCTGGATGAGCTTTTCGCCGACGCGTGGGAGGTTGGCGAGACGGCCCTCGTCGATGGCGGTGGCGAGATCATCGACCGTGGCGACGCCGGTGGCCTCGAAGATGAGTGCAACGGTCTTGGGGCCCATGCCGGGAAGCTTGAGCAGCTCCAGCATGGTTGGATTGTATTTGAGGAGGAGTTCGTCGCGCAGCGGCATGGAGCCGTGCTGCTCGATCGACTGAATGTTGGCGACCATGCCCTTGCCGATGCCGGGAATCTCCAGCAGACGTTTGGGATCGTCGGCGATGGTGGAGAGGGGAATGGTGCTCTGCTCGATGGCTTCGGCGGCGCGGCGATAGGAGCGGATGCGAAAAGCATCGCCCGCACCGATCTCAAGCAGATCGGCGGTTTCAGCGAGGAGTTGTGCGATGGCGCGATTTTCCATTGCTGCGCGGCGGCGTGATGGTGGAGGGCCGCCCTCACAGAACTCTATCGCATCATGCCGGTCAGCGCCTGTGCTTCAGACGACGATACGAGGGAAGCGCCGAAGACACGCACATCTGGAGCATTTTCCTGATGGGCCAAGAGATTCAGCAACAGGCCTTCAGGAAAATGCTCTCCTCTGCGATTCGACGATGGTTGTTCAGGCTGCAGCCTGAGCGCTGCGTTGCACTTGATCTGCCTGCGGGCCCTTCTGCCCCTGGATGATGTCGAACTCGACTTCGTCGCCCTCTTTGAGGGATTTGTAGCCATCGAGCTGAATTGAGCTGTAGTGGACGAAGACGTCTGGCCCATCATCCCTGCCGATGAAACCGTAGCCCTTCGCATTGTTGAACCACTTCACCTTGCCTCTGTACTGGGACACGTGTCGGTTACCTCACTTCAGAGCAGATTAGGTAGGGTATAGACCCAGCCTGCCTTCCCTTAGTGACGCAATGGGGGTGGGTTTGGTTTGCAAAAAAAGTGAGTGGGGTACCGAAGGAAACCGTCCCTAAAATAGACGGTTACCCACGGCCAGCGCGCACGGCGGCCCGCTCTGCCCGTTGCCGCTGCTTGCGCACTCGGTCATACAGGAGCGTCGCGGCGATGGTCTTGCCATCGAGGATGCGGCCGGCCTCAATCTCGCGGAGTAGTTCACTCAAGGGAACGGCGAAGAGCTCTATCTGTTCGTCGTCTTCGGGCTCGGCATCGCCGGGCGTTAAGCCTTCGGCGAGGAAGACCTGCATCCACTCTCCGAGGAATCCCGGGCTCGCGTAATAGCGAACGAGTTTGGACCAGTGTTTCGCCTTGTAGCCGGTCTCTTCCAGCAGCTCGCGCTTCGCGCCAGCCAATGGGTCTTCCCCGGGCTCGAGGCTGCCTGCAGGAACTTCATAGAGGTACTGTGCGGCGGCGTGGCGATATTGGCGCTCCAGGAGGATGAGAGGGTCACGCTTGCTCTTCGAGTCGTCGACGGCAAAGATGACGGCGGAGCCGTGGTGGCGAATGACGTCTCGCCGGCGCGGCTCGCCGCCAGGCTCGCGCACTTCTTCGGTGACGACGCGGAAGACGGGACCTTCGAAGCTGACCTTCGAGGAGAGGACTTCGACGCCATTGGGGTAGACGCGATCGGGTTGCTGCTGCTTTTTTGCCGGGCTCTTCTTCGCAGAACTCTTCTTCGTTGCCATTGCTCTTACCGTACCATTTTCCATTTGAGCGGTAGATGGATGTAGGGCTGATAACAGTTTTTATTGCAACAACTTAAAGAGATGTTTTAAGGCGAAACCTGAAGAATGCTGGGGTTGTCCATTTCTGTCATGGCTACGCGCGCTTGCCAGAAGAGAGGATCAACCGCCAGCGCGTGATGGAGATACTCCTGCGCGTTTTCCTTGTCGCCCAGGGAGTGTGCAGCCAGGCCGGCGGCGAAGAGATCATCGGCGACCGCAGCCGGCCGGCGGGCAGCTTCGATGCACTGCTCCAGCATCTGCTTCGCGCGATCGTTCTGTCCGAGCTTGCGATAGGCGAGCGCGGAAAATGCATTAGCCTTGCCTTTGCTTTGCGCGGAAGTTTCCCATGCCTTGGTTGCTTCGGCGGGTTTGCCCTGGGCCGCGAGCGCGACTCCCAGCCAGTAATATTGCTCGGCCAGTTCGGGCTGTGCGGGTCTTCCGGTTCCCATATCTTCCGGATACTCCATCGCCGCTTTGAAGTCCTCTGCCGCCTGCTCCGGTTTCTGCGCGGCGAGGGCCTGTCTGCCCTTCTGGATGTTGGCGCGCACAAACATGTTGTGGATGACGACTCCACCCTCCCAGGGTTTGAAGCGGTGATTGGCGAGAAGAGCGAGCGCCTGATCCGGCTGCAATTGTTCGATGAAATAAAGCGCATGACGAGCGCGCACGGTGTCTCGATCCAACACGTCGGCTGGCGCGTCTCGAAAGAGCTTCGCTCGCGCGGCGCTGTCGCCTTCCTGTTCGTAGATTTCGTCGAGATCGGTATAGAGGCGGTAGTCTGTGGGGCTGAGTGCGATGGCGCGCGGGTAGTATTTCGCGGCACTCGCGAGGTCCTTCTTGACATGCCACTCGTAGACACCGAGATTGCGCAGCAGCACGGGATTTTCGAAGTTTTGTGCGAGCGCGGCGGACCAGAGTGCAGCGGCTTCTTCGTAGCGCGAGTGTGCGAAGAGGAAGTTGCCGAGCGCATATTTTGCATGGGCGTCCTGCGGGTTCTGATGAATGGCTTCGGTCAGAACAGCCGCGTCTGTGATGCTGTTGGGAAAGAGTTTGGCAATCGATAGCGACGATGCCTTGGCTGCGAAGCTCGCGGCCTGTTGCTGGTCGCCTTGCTGCCGGCTGTTTGACGCGAGGTAGTAATAGACCATCGGTGAGAGAGACTGCGCGGGCAGGCTGGCAATGGCGGCGTGCAGGACCGCATCGGACGATTGCCAGGCGCCGAGGTCGTGATACCAGGCTGCGATGGCGAGATAGTTTTGCGGATCGGAGCCGATGGTTTGCTCCCACGCGTGACTGGCCGCGGTCGTTGGTGCGGTTGTAGCCAGCCAGTTTTCCGCGAGTGCGTACGGCAGCAGCGGCATGCGCTGATTGGCAGTGGCGGAAGATTTTGCTGCGGCTTGCGCGTTTCCATTCAGCCGCTGGGCCACTGCAAGGTCAGACAGCGCCAATGCGTCTGCGGGGTTGCCATCGACCGCTTGTTGAAGAAGATCGATCGCTTTCGCGTACTCACCCTGACGGATGGCGATCTCTCCGAGTTCCGTGTACGCGGCTGAGAGAGACAGCCCGGGCACGGAGGCAGGGCCGTAGTGGATCACGGACCAGAAAGCATTGCTGGCGAGCGACAGCCTGCCCTCAGCGCGGTAGTTGAGGCCCGCGGCGTAAGCGACCATTGGATTTTCGTTTTCCCGATTAGACGCGAGATCGATGAGGCGTTCGGATGAGGCGTAATCTGCCGCGCGATACTCGTAGAAGGCCTCCTGGAGTAGCGCGGGGACGTAACCTGGATCCCGCTGCAACACCTGCGCGTAGATCCTGCGGGCTCCTTCTGTATCTCCGGTCTTCTGAAGAAATATTCCCTGCAGATAGAGCTGTTCGACTGGTGTCTCGGGAGTGATAGCGATGGGCGTTTGCAGTGGTTTTCCGACCGACGGGACGAGATTAGGATTTCCGTCGACCGGCGCTGCCGCCGACCACTCGAGAAGCACGTTGCCCTGCGTGGAGTGGACCTTGACCCGCAGTTCCTTGCGGGCGCGATCGAGATCCGGCACCGGAATGGTGTAGACGGCGGGATGCAGCGGGGACAACTGGAGATTTCGCATCGTGCGCAGCGGGTCGGCTCCGAGGCTGACGGTCACGGTAGCGTTGGGAATGTTCACGACTGGGCCGAGGAGGAGTTTCACCTCGCCTGATGAACCTGATGGGCCCGATGTACCGGAGCCCGTTCCGGCGAAGTTCACGTTCAGGGCCATCTGGCTTGTCGCTTCGACAAAGCCGCCGTCGAGACCGGAGACGGGATACCAATACTCGGTCCACTGCTCGACGCGATGCGGCTCCATAAATTCGCGGTAGCCCTGGGTGGCGAAGCGTCCACTTTGGATTTCGTTGTAGGGTCCGTCCTCGTCGCTCAGGATGTTGTCCCAGATTCTGCCGCTGCGGGATGTTCCCCAGCTCCATAGTTTTTTGCCGGGGTCCTGGCGGAAGTTGGCGACGTGCACCACGCTGTAGTTGGATTGATGGTAGTAGGCGCCGAAGAAGTCGCGATGCACATCGCGGGCGAAGATGGCCAGCGCGCTGGGATCGTTCTTGTACCAGCTTTGATCGACACCTTCCCAGACCGGCCAGCTTTGGACGATGGCGAATGGATCGTCGGAGATGGTCTCGCGCATGGGGTAGATGTATTGCAGGTCTTCGGTGGCCGGCACGGCGGTATTGGTCCAGAAGAGATAGAGATGATTCAGGGGCGTGGCGTTGAAGAGGGTGACACCCTCTTCGAGTCTGGCAGTGTCCGGCCGCAGAGTCAGAGCGATCTGCCAATACATCTTCGAAACCCAATCGACAGCACCCACGAGCGCGGTAGCGCTGCCATCGGCGTTCTGATGCAGAGCGGACTCCACGGTGGAGACAGTGTCCGTTGTGTGCGCGAAGGGAAAGCTGAACTCCATGCCCCCGGCGATCCATGCACCGCGCGGGCCAACGAGACCGTACTTGATGACGCGGTTGCGATAGAGCATCTCGCGATGGCGGAGTTTGTCGTAGACCGAATAGACGTGTCCGCCGAGCTCCGGCAGGATGGTGATTTTGAGGTATTGATTTTCGAGATAGATCGCGCGCCAGGTCTTGGGGACGCGCTGGTCGCTCAGGTCATCGAGCATGGGGTAGGGATAAACGGGATGCGGATTCACCAGCGCGAAGGGCGGATTTGGATCCGGCGGGCCCAACTCATACGTGGGGATGGTGATGGTGCCTTGCCAGCCGCGGACCAATTGTGCGTGAAGAGTGAAAGGGACAAGCAGAAATGCAAGCAGGAGAGCCGTTACGAAAATGCATCGAGGGATGCCGCAGTTCTCCGGCGGATTGGTATTCATCTTCGACAACGCATGTGCTGGCAAAAGCGATCCTCTTCCGTCAAAGCTACGACGGCATTATCGATTCCGCGGTGGCTCCCTGGATAGCAAATCGTGGATAGCGAATCGTTACGGTACCATCCACTTTAGGGGTCAAGCCCTGGGACACAGGAATGAAGATACGGCGCGGTGCCGCGGTGATCGGGTTGGGAAACTGGGGATCGTCGCTTGCGGCGGCGCTCGATGCTGCGGGTCTGCTGGCAGAGCGGGTGCATGCGCGGCGGAGTGGCTCGCAGGCAAGGCTCGATGCGCGGGTGCTTTGGCTGTGTGTGCCCGATGCTGCGATTGCAAGCACTGCGGAATGGCTGGCTGCGGAACGTTTGGATCTAAGTGGTCAGGTGGTGGTGCACTCGAGTGGAGCGCTGGATCGTGGTGTGCTCGCGGTGGCTGAGAGAGCGGGGGCGCGGACTGCTTCCGTGCATCCGATGATGAGCTTCCCGTCGCGGCGGATTGTGGCGCTGAAGGGAACGCGTTTCGGCGTGGAAACAGGCGAGGCTGCAACCCAGAAAGAGCTGTTTGCGCTGGTGCGCCAGCTCGGCAGCAGACCATTTGCAATAGATGGCAAGGGGAAAGCGATGTATCACGCCGGCGCGATGTTCGGGTCGCCGCTGCTGGTGGCCACGCTGGCTGCAGGTGTGCGGGCGATGGGCGAGGCGGGCATTGTGGAAGGCGAGGCGCTGGCGCTGCTGGGAACAATGGCGGCTGCGACGGTGGCAAACGTGCAAAAACAGGGATTGGCGCGAAGCTTCAGCGGACCGCTGGCTCGCGGGGACGCGGCAACCGTCAAACTGCATCGCAAGGCACTCGCCGGGCATCCGTTAGTGGCGCAAAGCTATATTGCGCTTGCGCGGCTTGGGGCGGAGGATCTGCCATCCGCGGATCGTGCGGCGATTGAGACGGCGTTGAGCGATGATTGAGTAGACCGTCAACGGAAGCATTGGAAGAGGTCTTGAGGAGACGCAGTGGAACCTGAGTGTTATCCGAGCTCGATCATGCCGCACAGCAGCCGGCTCTTTCTGGATTATGTGGAGAGCGCTCAGCCGCTGACGCCGTTCTTTTCCAATGCGGCAGCGGGAGTGGGCTGGATGTCGCAGGGGCGCGAGTTGAGCGCGGAGCATCGTGCGCGACTGGCCGATCTGCTGGCAGAACAGAATGCGGCATTTGGCGGCGGAGATGTTACCGCACGAAATATCGAGCGGCTGCGCAATGGGGCATCGGCAGTTGTGTCGGGGCAGCAGGTGGCGCTGTTTGGCGGCCCGCTCTACACCTTCCTGAAGGCAGCGACGGCGATTGCCCGGGCGCGCGCAGCGACCGAGGCGGGCTTCGATACCGTGCCGGTCTTCTGGCTGGCCAGCGAAGACCACGACTTTGCCGAGGTCGCGCAGGTGAACCTGCCGGCGATGCACGGACAGGAGCCCGACGGCGTGAAGACGGTGTCGATCGGTCCGGCGCCAGAGGATCCGGTGCCGGTGGGTGGGATCAGGCTGGGAGCGAGTGCAGGAGCAGCGCTGGTTGAGCTGGAGGCGCTGCTGGGTCCGAGTGAGACGACGGCTCTGCTGTGCGAGGTCTACCGGCCGGAGGCGACGCTTGCCGGCGCTTTCGGAAGCATGATGGCGCGATTGTTTGCACGATGGGGCCTGGTGGTAATGGATGCCGCGGAAGCGGGCTTTCACGCATTAGGAGCAAAGGTTCTGGAGCAGGCGATCCGCGAGACGGACGCACTGCACGCGGCGCTGGTGGAGCGCGACAGGCTTTTGGCCGAGCGTGGATACCATTCGCAGGTAAAGGTAACGGAGCAGTCGAGTCTGCTGTTTTTGATCGACGAGACAACCGGAGCGCGTCTGCCCCTACGGCGTGTGCGGACCGATGATGGGCTGCAATGGAAGGCTGGCGGACGGCGTTATACGTCTGAAGACTTGTTGCAGATAGTTCAAGCAATACCTGAACGATGTAGTCCGAATGCATTGTTGCGCCCGGTTTTTCAGGATGCTGTTCTACCCACCTCAGCCTATATAGCCGGACCGGCGGAGATTGCCTATTTCGCGCAATCCGAGGTGCTTTACAAGGGAATTCTGGGGCGGGCGACGGCGGTGCTGCCGCGGCTCTCGGCAACGCTGGTGGAGCAGAGGATTGCGACGGTGATGGACCGGCATGAAGTGCATTTGGCGGATGCGCTGACCAGTGCAGATACGCTTGCCCAACGGTTGGGGGCGCGAGCGATGCCGCTGGAAGGCAAGCGGAAGCTTGCGGCGGCAGGGAACTCGCTCGATGGCGAGTTGACCGCGGTGATGGAGTGGATGGCGCAGATGGATGCGGGGCTGGGACGCTCGGCGAATACGGCGGCATCGAAGATGCGGTATCAGATGAACCGGCTGCGGCGGCTGGCGGCCCGATACCAATTGGAGAAGGAAGCCAGCCTGGCGCGGCATGCGCAGGCGATTACGCAGGCGCTGTATCCGGGCGGCCATCTGCAGGAGCGGGTGGTGGCGGGGGTCTATTTTCTGGCCACGCAGGGGGATGCGCTGCTGGAGACGCTGGTCGAAGCGGCGGGGGACGCCTGTCCGGGACACAAACTGCTTCGGCTCTAGGGCTAGATATTGGCCCGATCTGGCTGCCGCGCCGGGGATGGGTGCTTGCCGCTACAATGGTGAGCCATGGCGAAACAGATGAGCGCATTCGAGGTGACTTGCCCGGATTGCGGCGCGGTCCTGAAGGTGGATCCGGAGACGCGCTCGATCATCGGGCACAAGCCTGCGCCGCGCAAACGCACCTTCGAAGACTTTGAAGGCGCGGCGAAGGCGCTGCGGGAGCAGGAAGAGCGCAAGGAAAGTATCTTCCGGCAGTCGATGGAGGCGGAGCGCAACAAGAAAGACGTGATGGAGCGGCGGTTCGCCGAGGCAGTGAAGCGTGCGAAGGACGATCCGACGACGGGCAAGCCCCTGCGAGAGTTCGATCTGGACTGATTGTCCCCCGGGGAGTGGTCGCCGTCGGCCAGGCTGCATCCCATGATTGGGCCGGCTGCGGCCGCAAGACACATGCCGCGAGACATATGAGGAAGGACTGAAGATCCATGGCGAGGGAATTGAACAAAATGGTGAGACGACTGCGGAATTCTCTGGATGACAACCTGCCGGGCGGCACGAGCGCATGGACGCGCGGTCTTGCCGCAGGATCGCTGATAACGGGCGCTGTGCTGCTGGCTACGGGGCGCCGTCGCGCTGCACTGGCGGTGACCGCGGCGGGGTCCCTGGTGGCATTGCTGGAGGAGTCCGACGGCGTGCGTGAGCTGTGGGAGAGCCTTCCCGACTACATCCAAACGGCGCAACAGGCGCTTGGCCGGTTTGAGGGCTTCGTTCAGGATCTGGCGGAGCAGGGCGATCGGATTCGGCGTGTGATCCGCGAGCAGGCACACGTCTGACGGACTGGTCGTCCGAGGCAACTGCGCCTGCGGCGCATGCTGTGGGGTTCGCTCCCTTTGGTCGCTCACGCTGAGGGTTAATGAGCGACAAAAGAAACTGCAGATCCTTCGCTGCGCTCAGGATGACAGTTTTCTTTTATAGCCAGCGTCAGTTGGTGCGCTCGACGAGATAGCGCGCCACAGCCTTGAGCGGTTCGGCGCGTTCTCCGAAGATGGCTAACTCCGCGAAGGCTTCTTCGATGAGCCGCTGAGCGTCCGCAATGGAATCGGGAATGCCACGCACGGCCGGCCATGTGGCTTTGCTGCTGGCTGCATCCTTGCCAGCGGTCTTGCCCAGCGAAGTGGCGTCACCTGTCATGTCGAGTACATCGTCAATGATTTGAAAGGCCAGGCCTGCCTTGCTGCCGAAGGTGGTGAGGGCGGCGACCTGTTGCCCGGTCGCGCCGGCGAAGACGCCGCCGCTCACGATACTGACGCGTATCAGCGCGCCGGTCTTGGCGCGATGGATGGCGAGGACGGAGGCTTCCGTTGGTTTGGAGTGCTCGCCCTCAAGGTCGAGCACCTGGCCACCGATCATGCCTTCGACGGTGCCGGTGGCTTCCGCGATGAGCTGAACGATGCGAATCGCGGCTTCCGGCGGGCAGCGCAGCGATCCGAGCACAGAGTAGGCGAGTGTCTGCAACGCGTCGCCGGCGAGAATGGCGATCGCTTCTCCATACACCACATGACAGGTGGGCTTGCCGCGACGGAGGTCGTCATTGTCGAGTGCAGGCAGGTCGTCATGGATGAGCGAATAGGTGTGGATCATCTCGATCGCGGAGCCCAGCTCCTCTACACCTGCGGGATAGGCGCCATCCTTTGCAACCATGCGTGCCGCCTCCATGCACAGGATGGGGCGCAGGCGTTTGCCACCAGCAAAGACGCTGTGCCGCATCGCGCGATGGATGGAGACGGGAACCTGATCGGGCGAGGGAAGCAGACGCTGCAACGTCTGATCCGTGTGTGCGGCACCGCTCTCCAGCAGTGCGCGAATATCGGTCGGCATTGGGCTCATCATACCTGAGCTTTCGCAGGTGTTTTGCTTCGTGGCACCGCACCCGGATATGCAGGAAGATGCAGGGAACGATCAAGTATGCTTGCCATTGCTTAACCCGTTTTCACAATCCTGGGGCCCAACCTGCAGCCGTTCTATGCGGCTCTACTGAATGGAAAAGGTGCGTCGAGAGCGCTTCCACCAGAAATATCTGTCGTGAAAACGGTCTGGGACTGAACGAGCCTGGGAAAGGACCCTATTTCTTGCGCATCCTGTTGCATGGGATCAACTACTCACCAGAGCTCACGGGTATTGGAAAGTACTCGGGAGAGATGGCTGAGTGGCTGGCGGCCCGAGGGCACGGGGTGCGCGTGGTGACGGCCCCCCCGTACTACCCGGCGTGGCGGGTGCGCACGGACTATCGTGCCTGGAGTTACAAGACCGATGCGGAACCTGTACGCGTATATCGATGTCCGATCTATGTGCCGCGGCATCCTTCCGGACACACACGCCTGCTGCATCTCGGCTCCTTTATGCTGAGCAGCCTGCCCATCATGCTGTCGCAGGCGCAATGGCGTCCGGATGTGGTGCTGACGATTGAGCCGACGTTGATGTCGGCAGTGGCGGGACTGATGACGGCGCGGATCGCCGAAGCGGTGGCGTGGCTGCATGTCCAGGACTTCGAGGTGGATGCAGCCTTTGGTCTGGGCCTGCTGCGAGGGGAGGGCCGTGCGCACAAGCTGGCTGAAGCATTGGAGCGGCAGGCGATGCATGGCTTCGATCGCATCTCCACCGTGTCCGAGAAGATGATGCAGAGGTTGCCGGAGAAGGGTATCCCGGTTGCGAAGACGGTCATGTTTCCCAACTGGGTGGATACGGATGCCATTGCACCGCTGCGGCGACCAAGCCGCCTGCGCCACCAGCTCGGTCTGGGACCGGATCGAGTCGTTTTGATGTATGCCGGCAATATGGGTATGAAGCAGGGATTGGAAGTGCTGCCCTTGCTGGCGCAGGAGTTTGCACCCGACCCGCGTATTCACTTCGTGTTCTGCGGCGATGGCGCCTATCATGCGCAGCTTGCCGGCATGGTGCGGGGTGCCGCGAATGTGACCATGTTGCCGCTGCAGCCGTTTGACCGGCTGAATGATCTGCTGAATGCTGCGGACATCCATTTGCTGCCACAGAGACCGGATGCAGCGGACCTGGTGATGCCTTCGAAGCTGACCGGAATGCTGGCAAGCGGGCGGCCCGTGATTGCGACAGCAGCATCGGGAACGCAGGTAGCCATTGCTTTGGGACCGTGCGGCATTGCAGTGCCGCCACTCGATAACGCAGCGCTGTTTACCGCCGTGCGTACACTCGCCGACAGACCGGAGATGCGTCGTGCACTGGGTGTTGCCGCTCGCGCGCATGCAGTGGAGTACCTGGGCAGAGAACGGGTATTGCAGCGCTTCGAGGCGGAGCTGCTGGCGGCTGTCGCCAAACGTCACTCCGCTGATTCGCTATAGGGAACAGGGCTGTTCGCGCATGGTACCGTATGCCTTACGTATGAAGAAGGCACTCATTACTGGTATCACCGGTCAGGATGGTTCTTACCTGGCTGAATTTCTGCTCGGCAAGGGTTACGAGGTCCACGGCATCAAGCGGCGGACGTCGTTATTCAACACGGCGCGTATCGACCACCTGTATCAGGACCCCCATGTCGAACATCAGAATCTTCTGCTGCATTACGGCGACCTGACGGACACCTCAAGCCTGATCCGTGTGCTGCAGCAGGCACAACCGGACGAGCTGTACAACCTGGCGGCGCAAAGCCACGTGAAGGTGTCCTTCGAAGAGCCGGAGTACACGGCAAACAGCGATGGCATCGGCACACTGCGGCTGCTGGAGGCGATCCGCACGCTGGGGCTGGAGAAGAAGACGCGGTTCTATCAGGCTTCGACATCGGAGATGTTCGGGCTGGTGCGGGAGACGCCGCAGCGCGAGACGACGCCGTTCTATCCGCGGTCTCCCTATGGCGTGGCCAAGTTGTACGCATACTGGATCACGGTGAACTACCGCGAGTCATACGGAATGCATGCGTGCAATGGCATCCTGTTCAACCACGAATCGCCGCGCCGCGGTGAGACATTCGTAACGCGCAAGATCACCCGGGCGTTGGCGCGCATCAAGGTGGGGCTGCAGGACAAGCTTTACCTGGGCAACCTGGATGCGAAACGCGATTGGGGCCATGCGCGTGACTACGTGGAGGTGATGTGGCTGATGCTGCAGCAGGACCAGCCGCAGGATTACGTGATTGCGACCGGCCATCAGTACAGCGTGCGCGATTTTGTGGAACGTGCGGCAGAGCCCTTGGGCATCCAGTTGCGCTGGACGGGCGAAGGCGTGGACGAGCAGGGGATCGATGCGGAGGGTCGCGTGATTGTGGCGGTGGATCCCCGTTATTTTCGCCCCGCGGAAGTAGACACGCTGCTGGGGGATGCTTCGAAGGCCCGCAGCGAACTGGGATGGAAGCCGCGCATCGGCTTTGCGGAGCTCGTATCCGAAATGGTGACAGAAGACTTGAAGGAAGCGGAACGCGATGCCCTGGTGCACAGGCACGGCTTTAACTCCTTTCGCTATCACGAATAGACTAAGGGCATGAATCGCGACAGCAGAATCTTCGTGGCCGGGCATCGGGGCCTGGTGGGGTCCGCGATCACCGCTCACCTGAAGCAACAGGGATTTGCGCGGCTGCTGCTGCGCACGCGCGCAGAGCTCGATCTGCTGGATGGGCGCGCAGTGAATGCTTTTTTTGCGAACGAGCGTCCGGAATACGTGTTTCTGGCGGCGGCAAAGGTTGGCGGCATTCTGGCCAACAATACCTATCCCGCGGACTTCATTCGCGACAACCTAATCCTGCAGACAAACGTGATTGAAGCGAGCCGGCAGGCAGGCGTGCAGCGGCTACTGTTCCTGGGATCGAGCTGTATCTATCCGCGACTCGCGCCGCAGCCGATCCGCGAGGAATATCTGCTGACCGGGCCGCTCGAAGCGACGAACCGGCCCTATGCGCTGGCGAAGATTGCCGGGGTCGAGATGTGCTGGGCCTACAACCGTCAATATGGCACGCAATATCTGGCGGCGATGCCGACGAATCTTTACGGGCCGCACGATAACTTCGACCTCAAGACCTCGCATGTGCTGCCGGCGTTGATGCGCAAGGTGGTCGAAGCGAAGGCTGCCGGGCGGAGGTTTATCGAGGTATGGGGCACCGGCACGCCACGGCGAGAATTGCTCTACAGCGAAGACCTGGCCGAGGCGTGCGTCTTCCTGATGCAGTTTCCCGATGGCGAATTTCAATCGCTGATTAACAATGAGCATGCGCCGCTGATCAACATCGGGACGGGCGAAGATGTGACCATCCGCGAACTTGCGGAGATGGTAGCGCAGGAGCTTGGCTTCGAGGGTGAGCTGAGGTTCGATACGACCAAGCCGGATGGAACGCCGCGCAAGCTGTTGGATGTGTCGCGTATGCATGCGCTAGGTTGGCGTGCCAGGACGGGGCTAGCGGAGGGAATCCGCAAGACCTATGCGGCTGCGAAAGAGCAGCTCAAGTAGCAAGAGTTGCGTGCGCGCGCCGCTCGCAATACCAGACCAAGCCAAAGACGCAGAGACCGAGCAGGGACAGAGCGCGGCCGATCCATATGTCCGGAGTTGTGTGCCATTGGATATCGATCTCGGAGCGTCCTGGCGGAACGGGAATGGTGAGCAGGCCATCGTCGCGTCGCGGGCGCTGGGTGATGATCGCATCGTTGCGGCGAACCGTCCACGCTGGATAATCCATGAGGCGAAAGACGGCGTAGCCGGGAGCCGGAGTATCCAGGGCGATGGAGCGTCGTTCGGATAGCCATTGTGTCACCGTTATGGTTGCGTGAATCTCCGCGTTTGGATCAGACTCGTACTCCGGATTCTGTACCTTGCCGCTATCCGGCTCTTCGGCGCCGGGGCTTACGAGCACCCGAACTTCCGGCATGTCCTGATCGACTTCGGCGTTGTCGTCATCATGCGGCGTGTATTCGTCGGTGCCTTCCTGACCGGTGCCGTCGTGCATGAGGGCGAGTTGTGCAGAGACGTTGTCCTCGTCATCGCAGTATTGATGGAACGGGCGCGTGAAGGCAACGATCGATGCGACGCAGAGCGCCACGACGGCTGTGACGAGCCATACCGTTTGCGTGCGTTGGGCGAGACTCCCCGCTACGAAAAGCGCGACCACCGGCGCAAGGACAAGCAGCCAGCGCCAGGGGAACTGCATGTAGGCCAGTTGCGGCGCGTGACGCCACAATGGCGCGCTGATGGGCACCAGGAGCAGCAGGATCAGCGCGGCCAAGGATGCGAGCCAGAGCAGCGGACGCGAGCGTGAAGCGTCGCGCCAGAGCGGGATAGACGCGAGCGCGAAGGCGAGCAGGATGCACGCGAGGATGGATGCCGTGTGCAATACGGCGTCGTGAAAGGCTTCGCCACTGTGATGGAAGAGGAAGCTGTCCTGGAAGCGCATGTCCGGACCGATAGCGCGTGCGATCTCGACCCAGCGCTCCTGATACGCGGCGGGAACGAGATAAAACCCGGCCAGTGCGAGTCCGATTGCCGTAGCGGAGGCGAGACGCAGTGAGGAGCGGAAGGATCGTTCCGATGCGAGGCGCAACAGCGCGATCCACAGCAGCGCATAACAGGCCATGACGCCGGCCGGCGCATTCATCAGCCAGATGCCGGCGATGGTGGGAGCGAGCGCGGCGATGGGTGGTGATGGACGTACGGCAAAGGAGAGCAGCAGCGGAATGAGCGCTGCGCCCATCAACTCGCCATAGGCGGTGCGCTCATACGCGACGAAGAGCAAGTATGGATTGGCGATATAGAGGCAGGCGGCAGCGGTGGCAGCGACCGGCGGCAGCCATCCGCTCGCAAAAGAACGCATCGCCAGTCCCGCGCAGAAGAGACAGATGGTGGTGAAGAGCCAGGGCGCGGCGTGCCAGCCGAGGATGCTGCCAAGCAGTGCGCCGAGCATCCAGGATCCGGGTGGATAGAAGATGAAGCGCGGCTCGCCGGCACCGAAGTTCGGGGACATTGCCCAGTGCGGGTAGAACAAACCACCGTGCCAGGCGCGTGCTACTTCGAGCCAGGAGACGAAGTGGAAATCGAAATCATGGCCGCATGAAGGGCCGCGTGCAAGCAGCAGGCTGGTTGCAGCAAGTGCGGTGAGCAGCAGGGCGGCCGGCGAGAGCCACCGCGTTCGCCAGGAGGTCACGGCGTAAGCCGCAGAGTATGCTGTGTCGCCGCATCGACGGCTGCGGGCGTAAAGGGCAGCGCGAAGGTGGTGGCTCCATACCAGGCGGGCCACTGGTTGCGATAGTAGGGACTGACCGGGTCACCGGATTGACCCATGACGATGTTCTCCGTAGAGGCATCGACGTCGCTCCAGTCCATGGTGAAGCGCTGCGACGGACCGAAGGCGCGGCCGACCTGCTTGACAGTGGTGGTGTCGCCCGATTGCGGCTGCGGTGGAATGCCTGTCCAGCCAAAGAAGGGGATCATGCCGTAAAGCGGGTGCGAGAGCGCGATGGTGTGTTCATCGCCGTAACGCCAATTCTTCAGTGACAAGGGTGCATGGGCATTGTCGAGGCCGCGCGTGACAGCGGCAGCGAGCAGATCGCTCCAGCTTTTGTACTTTTTCGGGAGCCATGCCGCGGGGGTGCTGGTGACGAACTGCTCTTCGACGTAGGCGCTAGCCGGCCACTCGTAGAGCTTCCAGTCCGGGCCGAGTTTGGGTTCGAGCAGCAAGGGCCAGAGCGCGTCGCGGGCAGCGGTAACGATGGCAGGCGCAGGCTCGTTGGTGTGCATCACGCCGTTCCATGAGCGAAGGATGTCTGCGGCGGCACGCAGGCGTGAGGACGGATGCTGCGTATGGTCGATGGCGTAGGCGAAGCGCTGCGCGAGCTCGTGGTCGAGTTCGGAGTCGATATCTGTCTGCAATGTGAGCATGTCCGCGCGGGTCATCTTTTCGTGGCTCAAGAGCCACTTCCAGATGCGCTCATTGCGGTAGGGCGAGGCCCATTCGAGTGACAGAGGCGTGGGATAGCCATCCGGTGTAACGCGGGAATTGGCCGTGGCGAGGATGCCTCCTGGCGGATCCAGCGCCGCGGGCAGAGATGCAAAGGGAAGGACGCCTTGCCATTCGTGGACTTCATCGGCGATGGGAACGCCGACCAGCCCGCCGGGCCTTTGCGGAATGTGGCCGATTGCCTGATAGCCGATGTGCCCCTGGTCGTCGGCATAGACGACGTTCAATGTAGGCGACCACCACTGGCTCATGGCCGCCTCGAACTGCTGCCAGTTGCTCGCGGTGTTGAGCGCGTAGATAGGCATGCCGCCGGCGAACTGTGGATCATAGACGGTCCAACGCAGTGCGATGGCGCGCGACTCATTCGGCACCAGCGGGGTGATGACTGGGCCGTGATTGGTGCGCAGGACATCGAACTCCTGATTCTTGCCGAAGCGCACCTGAATGGTTTCGTGGTCGCGTTCCATGGGGTGCCAGGCACCGGCGTCCCAATATTCGCCCTGGCCGTTGGTGCGTTCGACGTAGAGGTCCTGGGTGTCGCCATACAGGGCGGTGTAGCCCCAGGCGATGTGCTCGTTGTGGCCTGCGACGATCAAGGGCACTCCCGGC
>Ga0193743_1000067_pt1 | contig 72553 bp, 82 predicted proteins | sample L2c2metaG_FD_143038 | JGI IMG/M metagenome (GOLD analysis project Ga0193743, IMG submission 143038) | Soil microbial communities from a riparian zone of the East river system, Colorado, United States - L2c2 | ecosystem: Environmental > Terrestrial > Soil > Riparian zone | place: USA: East River... | reverse complement strand
TAGTATAGACTAGCTATGTCCTGATATAAAGTAAATTTTATTTCACAGACGACAGAAAGTTATAACTTTAAGTGACATAAACTGATGGTGGTTTGTATAGACAGATGATCAGCACAGCTCGGTAAATCACTACACGTGGCAATAATTATAGCACGCCACAGTCTCAGTGGAAGCCGGCCCGAATTGAATTCCTCTCGAACTCTCTTACTAAGATAACTATTTACCATTACTAAGAAACTTGCTTGACTGCCTAAAAGCGTTTCTCATACCACAACTCCCCCTAGTTCTATCTCAAACGGTTCATCAGCAAGAAGATCATGGGCCTATTGTATCTTGGAACTCCTCTGGTGTGGGATGAAGCTAAACACTATGCAGACCACGTTAGGACACATGGAATCACTCAGTTCCTTCATATTTGGGATCGGCTGAAAGACCGGCAGGGCGATGAACTCCTATGGGGAGATGAAGTTCGTTGTATTTCGTCTCGAGTCTCCAATAACATCTTTTATGACTTCAATAGATCGAATACATGGTCATTTCTTTTGATGACATTGAAAGGAATGCCAAGCTGTCCTTGAGGCAAACTGAAATTCTGGCAAAACTCAATGCTATCGTCAGTGACCTATCTGCAGATTGTCCAGAGGAGTATGTGCCCAGATCTTATCGCCATACATCTAATCATCCATTTTAGTCTTGTTGTGCCTAAGTTCCATCCAGAATACGGACGGTATATGCTGGAATCTACGCCTGGTGCGCCATATACTGGTTCAATACCCGATCTTTTGTCAGTCGAGAATAATATGCGATATAGGTTCGTTCCTGCATAGTTCTCATTAGCAACAGGCTAACTGCTTTGACAGACGATATTTGGCCCGCAAGCATTTGAACCCGAATGAGGTACCACTGACCTTTACATCATTTCCGCAATTAGGTGTTCCTGGTCAGTTTACCGAACCCTACTTCGACCCAAGGGATGCCATTTCTAGTCACAGTTTATTTTTGCCTGAGGAAATTACGAATCCTCATGCGCGTTTCCCGTTCGTACTCAAACGTGCATGTTTCGTTGATAATGGGCTCATTCATTCATCGCAAAAAAGGACACTTACTGCCAATATAAGACGTCGAAGAGGCTCAAAGGTTGCCATCAACCTCCCTCTTTTCATTGATGAGAAAACGCCGCGGCCATTCATTGACCCTACCATACCATGGGACCGTGCACTCTATGCAGAAGATCTAGGTATTGTCTCAATCTTTTTTGCGTACATATCGTGAGTTCACAACATGAGATAGAGGCTAAGCGTGGAGCGGCATTGCCAGATCATATCTATTTGGATGCCATGGGCTTTGGCATGGGATGTTGCTGTTTACAGTTAACCTTCCAAGCATGCAACGTTTTTGATGCAAGGAGGCTTTATGATTCGCTGATACCCATAGGACCTATCCTGGTGCGTTTCAGGCTTTGTGCCTGATATGTCACGTGACCTTTGAGTTAGTTAGCATTGACTGCAGCCAGTCCAATTTGGCGAGGTTATCTTGCCGACGTTGATAGCCGTTGGAATGTAATTGCAGGAAGTGTCGATGATCGCACGGAGGAAGAAAGGGGACTTAAGGTGAGCTGTTTGATCTTTGGACGGCTTGCTCAAAATTTAATCACATCCTTTCTGCAGCCATTGAAGGAGAACAAATTCAGAATTCCAAAATCACGATATGACAGTGTTGATCTCTATATTTCAGACCACTGGATGAATCGACCAGAGTATAACGATAACCCTCTGCCATATGACGAAGCAATCTTTGACCGTTTACGCGCACACGGTACGTTGTAGCAAAAACGTACTTGATCTGATGCCTCAAGCCTGTCTCTCAAGGAATCGATGACCTACTGTCCAAGCATATTTCTCACTTATTCATTAGAGATCCTTTAGTGATCTTTTCGGAAACCATCGACCAAGATGATTCTTCAAGCAGCGATCATTTCGAGGTATTGCTTTTCGCTCTAGCAATCGAAATCCGAGAGTCGATTAATCATGTCTAGAACATACAATCAACCAACTGGCAAACATTACGTTTTAAGCCGCCTCCGGTTAACTCTCCCATTGGTTGGAGGGTAGAGTTCCGCAGCATGGAGGTACAAATGACTGATTTTGAGAATGCGGCTTTCGCTGTATTCGTGGTGTTGCTCTCTCGGGCGATTTTATACTTCAAGTTGAATTTTTATATCCCAATTTCCAAGGTATGACATAAATCCTGGCATACTATCCTTGCTCTATCTTCATGCAGCCTTGGACAGGTTGACGAGAATATGGGAAGAGCGCAGGGGAGGAATGCGTCTGCGTCCAGCAAGTTCTATTTTAGAAAGGATGTATTCTCGACCGCTCACAGCGAGGCGTCGAGTGCCACTTCATCCTCTGGTGATAGCACACCAAGTGTTGGATTTCCTAAGAAGAAAGAGAAACAGATGAGAAACTGTTTCCCTCCACCACCACTGCCCGAGCACGGCGTCTTATATCGTCTTCCAGTCGACGAAGAATACGACGATTTCACCATGGATGAAATCATGAACGGAAAGGTGAGTTAGGCGATCTTGCTGGTTTGGGTTTAATTTCGGGGTTAATTTCCTTACTCAAATTTTGATCAGGGAGAGAACCTTCCAGGTCTTTTGCCTCTGGTGGATGCTTACCTTGATACTCTGGAGATCGATTTCAACGACATGAAAAAAATTCAAAGCTACCTGGAACTTATTCGACGTCGGTCCAACGGTATGTAGAATTTATGTTGTTTCTGATTTGATTCCGACTGATGTATGGGCCATAGGAACCCTATTAACCCCCGCAACATGGATTCGAAAATTTGTCCAATCACATCCTGACTATAAGAAAGATTCTGTTGTTTCTCAAATAATAAATTATGATTTGTTATTGGCGGTGGACGAGATGTAAGTATTTATGCCTACCTTCAGGTGCGCTTGTGATTGACCTTTTCGAATACAGTGAGCGAGGTGTACGAAGCGCTGCCGACATTTTGCCTGAGTACTACAAGGGCGGGAACAAGTATAATGGACCGGTGGGACTGTGAGGGGATAAAAAAGATTTTTTTTTTATACCAATTAAACAGAGTTATTATTAAGTTGCGAATTGCCATAGAATAATCTTGTAATACCAGATTTTTTTCATACTTTTCATCACAGATTTTATGCCTCTCTCCCCACTCAATCAAGCAAGCGCACGCCACGTGCGTGATGAATTTCACCGGTAATTACCGTGAAAGAAATCCGCAAACACACGGCTTGTAACCTGCCCAAAATGTCCTCTCTACGACTGCTGTCCTCTGCTGCGCGACGCGCATCGTCTTTCTCACTAGCGAGACGTGGATATGCCGATATAAGCGACAAACTAAAACTCTCTTTGGTCCTTCCCCACAAGGTCTGACGGATTCACTTCTTGTGCCACGAAATTACTTATCAAATTCTAGACTATCTTCAACTCCCAAGATGTAGTCCAAGTAAACATTCCGGCTGAGTCTGGAGACATGGGCATTCTCTCAAACCATGTTCCTTCTATTGAAGCCCTTCGTCCCGGTGTTGTAGAAGTCGTTGAGTCCAATGGCAGCCAAAAATTCTTTGGTTGGTTCTTGCTCCGCACTGTTTTCCCCTTCACTGACATTCGCGGAATCACTGCTCTAGTATCAAGTGGATTCGCAACTGTGCACCCTAACAACAAACTGTCTATCAACGTCGTAGAAGCGGCACCCTTGGAAGACTTCTCAGTCGAAGTACGTAGTGTCTTGAGACAATGGAACACTCTGAAGCTTGGCTGATTTGTTTATGAAGGCGGTCCGTTCAAATTTGCAGGAGGCTCTCAAAGTAGCAGGCGGGAATGGTTCCGAAGCTGACAAAATGGAAGCTCGTGTCGAGGCGGACGTTTACGAATCGATTCAGCACGCACTGGCGAAGTAGTGGGTTCCGGATACATAGAGCAATGGCTACAGTGTTTCAGGGACAGGAATACGCACGGTTTCCATAAACAGTCTTTGCCGCACTGTTATCAATTGCATTCTGGACTACAAACCCAAAGCTTTAGAAATGCTACATACTCACGAAACTGAGTCACTTCAATGTTATTTTTATTCAAATTTCAGGATTTATTGTCAAGTCTTGGGTAATAACTTTTACATACTTACTTGGCCCCGATACTTGTAGTCGATTGTCACGAGCCTGTTGGGATCCCATCCTGTGGTCCACCGCCGACGGCTAAGCAAATCATGATGCATGATGTCGTTACTTATTCTCACATTGTCTGGACCTGCTATCCCAAGGTTGCCATTGCCCTAGATGAGGAGACCAAAAACATGGCACGACAAAGGCCTTCTTGAAGATGAACCGTTCCTCAGCGCATTCAAACCGCGTCAAATTGCAGGCCCACCAACTCGTCAATGTACGGGCAAGGACGACGACGCTAGTAGAAATGCTGCAATAGTCCAGGAAATAAAAAACAGGAGACTTGTGCGCCTTTCCATTCTATCTACGTATTACAAGTAGTTTCACAGACCACAGTTGAGAGTAGTGCGGGTTTGGCTTGATCTTGCTTTCGAAGGGCCTCACCCCAATCGGCGGGAAGTCGGAGTGAGCGAGCCGGGAATATTACCTCTCTTTGTTCGATTCTATTGGGCATTGTCTCATGACCATGGGCTTGCTACGACCATCCTGGACAAAGAGCGTAAACGACGAGGCTACAGACATCGTTCGGACATTCGGGCAAAGCAAGGCACATTGTTAGCGTCTACCGCCGACTTAACGAAGCTGAAGAAGGCGCATACAAAACAGAAACGAATTCTCCAAACTAGAAACAATGTCATTGACGAGAAGACCACAGCCCGGCCCCCACAACGTGAAGATACTGGCGATAAATCGGACCACGTCTCAAATGGCGCTCTTCGTAACCAGTCACCGCTCAAAGAAATGAATGCTGGTAGCATACCCGCTGGTCTCAAATTCAAGAAAACTCTGAATGCCAAGAAGGATGTGCCAGGCTGCCGGGAACGAGAGGCAGAAACTTTTTCGCAAAGCTGTCCGCCATCTCGTGATAGTTCGCAGAAAAAACTCAAGCTTCAAAAGAACTTTTCTAGTGACCTTCAGGTCAAAAGAGAGCATTTATCACAAGACTGTTCGCCATCTGTGGGTCCCAGGTCTGAACTAGTAGCGAGAGATGGCTCATCTAAAGTCGATATCGACGCCTCCGCATTTCCACCACGACTGAAGTCGTCTATAACGCCAGCAGTCCATAACCCATTCAACCGAGAAAAACGCGCCGCTACTAGTCGTGACGTTCAACCCGCGAAGGGGAAACAAGGGCCTCGACAAACGAATGGAGTCGTTGCCGGTAAGAAGGCCATAGATACCAACAAGAAATTGTGCAATGTCCTGAATGGTCTTACCAGCGATCAACCACTTGACAGTATAAAGAGACACGGCAATCATGATGGAATGCGCTCTGATCGAGTTTCCAAACCTGAGACCACCCACCAGACAGAAGGATATTTACCACAGGGGTGTCCTCCTGCCGTAGACCCCAGAACTGATGACTCGCCTGAAAAACAAGGCACCTCCGTACCTCACATCGACAGATCCGTGTTACAGTCGTCTTCAGACCAATGTAATACTTCAGCGATCTCCAATTCACGCAAAAGGCGTTCAAATAGTCTTGATGCCATTCTCCCCAAGGAAGTTGGAAGGGCGGAAGAGGCAATAACGACTAGTCATCGAGAGACAAAACGACGCAAGGTTGTCCAAAAGGAAACCCTGGCCGAACCAGTGGAGGACGGAACTACAACTGTTCCAGCTCACAAGCAATCCCGGGGGAAAAGAGGAATGCGCACAGAGGAGCAAGGGTTAGTCAAGGCGGAATCTCCTGATAGATCTATAATCCAAAGCGAGACCCATCCAACTACAGATCTTCCTCCCATAAATGGGAGCCTATCCCACCAACCCGAGCAGGACGAAACGATTATTAATCGAAAGAGAGAGAGTGCGAGCAGCTCGGAAGATCGTCAACACAAACGACAAGCAGTTGGAGTTGATCAAGAAGACTCTGTCCCAATAACTGTCCATCCTGACCCAGTAAAGAGGAAAAGTGGTCGACAGGCTCAGTTGAATGATGAGGTGGCTGTTCCACTTTCTGGACAAAAGGTTGAAATGCAAGAACTATCAATCTCCAATCCTTTCATTCCGGCACAGGGTCATGACGCTTTTGACTCGCAAGAAATAGTAGGAGAGCTATCGCGTCATGATCATATCCCTCGGCCAACATCAGACGGGAACATGGAAGAAGAATTATTGAACGCTTCAGAAAAACTGCTGCAGGCGGAGGAACATAATTTAGTTGAAGAAGGCTTCGCCTTGGACTATGTAGCTCCGGCTGCGATGGAGGGTCATCCAGCTGACATCTTTCCTACTCAGAAACCCCCGCTGGACGTCAGGCCACCCATTTGGGCACAAGTACGTGATCGTACATTGCAGTAAAACAATGAGCTCAGCATGCGTATCTGTCCAGTCCCGTCAAGAAGTATGTGAAACCATTGATTGGTTCCGCAGCTATCAAGGGGGAGTTTATTTTGCGCGCAATATGGTGAAAGGCTACCTGCTAAGCGCCTTTTCGTCCAAGTACGTTGATATTGTGACCCATTTTGGATCTCGGGACTTATGCCACGTTCACAGGAGGGACAGGTTTGAACATGGTGGAAGGCTCATAATTTCACATGGGTAGGCAAGTCATTCAGCCTCAGAGTCCCAGCATGAACCTTTTGACTATATAGTGGCGGAAAGGCAGAAAGCCTTCATACACGCAAGGGACAGACAACGACACAAGCCGCCAGTGACCAGCTCGCACAAGATAAATCGGTTCGCGCTCTTCTAGACAACTATCGAAATCAACGACCCTTAGTTCTTCTGATTGATGACAAATATGTTCTTTTTCCCTATGACCTCGGCGCCAGAGATATGACATACGTTGTCTTAGGATTCTATACCATTACACACGCATGGGGTATGACTTCGACCAACTCCCTGTTTTCTCTTATCCAACGATATTCTATAGCGGAATATCAGCCTGCGAACAACGAAAGTGGTCGTGTTGTGAGATACAAGTTCGCTTTCCGCTGGTGTGATGATCAGGTCGGACTTAGAGTTCTCGAATTTCTAGAGCATGCTCATACTTCTCTAAGGGTTCGCCTTGGTGGATAACGGACAAGGAAACCTGCGAGTGAACCCTACGCGCCTTTGATACGGCATAAGCTGATAGGCATTCTATAGACTTGTCTGACTTAACAATACCATCTACACCAACAACTATCAGCTTCCAACCGGCTTCCAAACGGACACCGAGTAAGTCTCTTCACAACAGAATGCATTCTCTATTCAATTAATAATGGTATGATCACAGCAAAGAGAAGTAAGAATGGTCAAGGCGCAGTGCTACTATGCACAACAAAGTTCAGAGGAGCAGCGTCGTCTGAACCGAAGTCTTCTGTGTGCAGGTCATGTCATATGAGTTCGCCTCAAGTTTACACTTGGTCTTGGGCCTGTTTGCATCCAAATTGTTCCAAGTTTTGGATTGGAGACATCAATGGGGACTTTCTTCCCGACAACCTTGAATACGATTCCAGATTCCTTGAATTGATGACGCCGCTTCCTATTCCACCTGACTTTGGAAAACTCAAGCCTGACCTTCCAGCTTGTCTGTCAACAGATGGCACTGTCACCAGTTACGCTTTTACAAGAGGGTTTCATTGCAATTCTTGTGGTCGTCTTTCCTGCAGGTGAGTACGATATTGCCGTCTGCTAACGTAAAAGTCCTAATCAACTAGATTCAAATGGGAAAAATGGGAGTGTGCGAACTGCGGAGTACCCTTGTCTCATTGTTATAACGATTCTGGCCCTAATCACTCTTTCAGTACTATTTAGAGGTCTCTGGACCCGTGCATAAAGCGAAAGACTTTTGGAGTAATTTGCTTCCTGTCGGTTATAAAGATCATTTTATTAGTAAAATTTCAAGTAAGGTTTCTGCGATTTCATGGCCAGCAACACCGTCTAATCCTTTTCTACAGAAATCGAGCAACAATCAGTTAGAGGCTTCTGGCATGAAAATGGCATGGGTAGCATCCAATCCTTCATTTTACCCTATGGAAGGTAAGCGCCATTGTTCATAGGTCCAAGTGTTTCGAAAACCCCATTGCCGTTGAATTTACCAGAGGCCAAATCCATCATATCCAGCCTGGGACCCCTTTGGGAAGGCTTGAAGCAGATGACATATTTATTGAATATCAACAAGAAGCTACGGCTGGGGTACTGAAATTTCGTCGGTGGCCCTTGAGATCTGTAAGAATCCTGCACGTGGAACCCTCGCTCGTTCTGCTCAATAAATAATACTCGCTTCCTGTAGCACAAATGTCAGTGGGAAGTTATCGGTTCTCGTCTTGTTTGTCCCTGAATTGCCCCTTTTAGGTCGGGGCGCTCTCCTGACTAACTACTTCTCTCAAAATTGTAAGCTCTGTGTTGACATTGTGTGTGTGAAATTTATACTAACCACAACTTTAGCTGGAGAGCCATACCAGGTACGAAACAAGCTCAATGAATATCTTTTGTATTCCTTTCGAATTCGACTTGTAGTACGTCGGAGGTGCTGCTAACACTGTTCCCTTTGAAAACGCTCCTGTCGCTGTTGTGAAGGCTCGTGCTTTGATCCAGAAACGCATTCAACAGGCTCTGGAAATGCATGTTGAATTTAATGAAGTTCTCAGGTACGAATTTTATCAATTCATTGACAATAGCTCCAACGATGATCTCCCATTAGCGCTGCATATATGGAAAGACAGAAAATGGCTGTAGGTCGCCTTTCTCTCTGTAGCACGCCACCGCTCATCAAATACTTTGGCTCGGGCAGTTCCACAGCGACAATGAAATCGGGTTAGGCCCAGTTGTTGCAGGTTTATCTCTAGGTTCACCTGCCTTGATGCATTTTCGGATTCATGCCAAACATGATCGTCTAAGAGAACAGAAAGGCAACCTATTGAGCTTTGTTCTCAGACATGTAAGCCGAAACAAAAAAATAATTCATCCAGACAACACACGCTAAGCTAATTCATGATCGATCCAATGTAGGGCGATGTCCTCGTAATGGATGGCGCAAGTGTACAGGAATATTACGAGTGAGTGGATTGCAAGTTTTTTGGCATCATTTCATTGAAATTTTTGCAAGGCATACCGTGATACCGAACAATTTTAGAATCGCAGCGACGGCTCGCCAGATCAACCCTGGACATGGTTGATTATCGATCGTGGATTTGAACTACATACCCTTGCCCAGCACATTGTGTTATTTATCTTTTTATAATTATCGATTATATCATCTGCTAGTTTCACAACTGTCGTGGATATGGCAGGGGACGATGATATGATGATCGTGGTATGTTACTGCGAGGCTTTTCTTGGGCTGCCGGTGGTGGTAATGCTTGTTGCCTCGCATGGCGTCCATTGACGTAACTCGTTTCCAAAGGCTATGTAAATACTTATCAGGAAACTAGAAGAATACTAGATAAGAAAAGAACTCACAGATACAGCTGGCTTTTGTTTCGTATAAAAAGCGAACAAATCGGAAATTTGGTTTTCAACGACTTGTTTTTCTCGATGCAATCGTCCTACTTCTTCAGTCATACTCATGACTTCGCGACTCAATTCTTGTTTGAATTGTTCGACGTGGACTGAAACGAAAGGTATGAGTGGTTCGTCCAAAAAAAGAAATAGGATTAGAGCTTACTTTGTACGTTGATTGCAGTGGCCTCTTTCATCGCTTCTACAAATCTAAGCCTTTCACCCTTGATTTCTCCTGAGATCTCTAGAAGAAAGTAGGATAGTGTTCATCTCCCACTCTGGTAACCAATCCAACCGGAAATTTTTGTTTTTACCATTGGTGAAAGCTCTAAACAACATTTCTTGATCACGTCGTTGTCGATCAATCAACCCAGCAATCGCTTGTGAATCTGTAAGAGGAGTCGACCCAACATTCCATGTCATTCAAAAAGCCCCACCCTAACACACATACCTGCTCCTTTCTGTACATGTGAAGCACTCAACACATCCAACAAACCATGTACAGCAGTCTGCAATGAAGCGAAATTTTGATCTCGAGCTTGCATCCCCAGCACCAATTGACGGATGTCGGTCAGCAGAGTGGGAGGTCCACTACTACCGTCTTCTGGGGGACGAGGAACACCCGACTGTTGTTGGTGTTGAGTATTGCAACCGAGCTCTTTACATAGTTGATCGATGTTGGTGGCTAGACCTTGGATCTGGGATGTACCGTTGTTCACAAATGCTTCAAGCCACTACAAAGTTGATTCAGTTAAATAATAACCTGGGGTGAAAAAAAGTGCAAAAACAAACCGTGTTCAGTTCGTTGAGGTATCGCACGCTATCAGCTTGCTGTTGCATCAAAACACTCCTCTTCTGGCTTTCATCATCGAAAAAAGTGAGAATCCTGTCAATATACTACTCGTCCAAAAATCACAAAATCCGAAATCAGTTTGTTGGAAAGATGCGGAGAATAAAAATCGAGAATGCTACCTCTGGAGGTTTCGTACCATCCCCTCCTTCTCGAGTAGATTCGGGACCGTCAGATTGAACTTGGATAGGACACAACTTGTGGATTTCCTCTAATTTTGCCAACACGGTTTCCATTTCTGTCATCTTCTCTGTGTCCAAAGGTGTTCCGCCAATGTTGCGATATGCCACCTGTTCCTGCTGCTGCTGCCAATTCCCCTTCTCCTGTTCTTGAGTATCCGCTATCTGCGTCAACTTCTCAACGACAGAAGGGAAAACAGACGAAAGCTGAGTTTGGATGTTCTCAAGGAGTCGTAGAACATCCTCCGTGCCTCCTCCCTTGTCCAGCTGTTGTTTCTGGTCCTGTTTCTCTTTCCGGTCCTGTTTCCGCATCTGTTGTTCTTGAACCGCAGAAACACCAGCAACACGTTCGCCAAGACTACTCAACGAATCCTGGATAGCGCGTAACGTCTGTCCATCGCCTTGTACACGACGATCAAGACTCATAACCATCTCATGCACCGTCGGGTACCCACTTGCACCTCCGAGGACGCCTTTGACGTCACTCAGATCTTTTGAGATTTTCGTCAGGTCTTGGCAGAGTGGTGCGAGTGATGCCTTGCCGGGTTCATCTTGGCTTTGGCCCCCGTCCCGTTGCGGGGTTGGGGTTGAGGTTGCGACCGGTGGGCGTCCGTGTTGTGCGAGAATATTATCTAACGGGTCGGTTATCAAACCCTCCTCCTCAAGCAGATTACGCTTCGTTTTCGTTCGACGCGCTTTCTTTCCAACATGATTCGTAGGCGTCCCAGGCGACCTATTCCCTCTTCTCAAAGCTATCACGTCCGACCTAGGAGACGCTCTCGGATTATGCCAAACAGCTTCTTTCCTACTCCACGCCGAACAGCTTGAAGGCGACGCAGGCGTCGAAGCCCTCGTCGTCAACTCACTTTGGGCAGATAATTCTGAATGATTCCGTTCAATCTGGGCTAGACGTTGTCGAACAACTGATAATTGGTTTAGATTGGTTATGGAGGGGCTGTAAGGACGGGAGAATTCTGTTGGAGATATAGGACTTGGAGAGAGTGAATTTGGAGAGCCGATGGAAGATGTAGGACGTGATGTGGGAGGGTAAATGCTTGGTGAGATGGGAGTGTTGGTGGGCGAAGAGGTGACTGGACGTAAATGCTGTCCTCCGAATTTGGTTGGCGTCGGAGGAGTTTGATCTGGGATGGTGAGAGGGGGTAGGGCAGCTATTGGTGGGAGAGGTGGGAGAGAACGGTCGGAGTAGCTAGGACTCAGAAGCGCGCATATTTTGGGGACAGGTGTTGGCGTTGGGCTTTCTATTAGGGGTGGTGTTTTGCTATTTTGTTTGTTTTGTCTGTAATCTGGTATCACCAGCTCTGGGGCTAGAAGATCTTTACACTGTCCAGGTAAAATAATATCCCTAAGCGCATACAGTCAGCATTTCAGATAAAAGAGAAAAATATACATGCCAAATCGCGCTAATCCATGCCGCTCGTTCTCTCACAGTCTTTGCTGCGAATTTCTCCCTCGAGCGTCCTTCAAACAATATTTCGAACGCTTTCATCTTGTCACTACCTGCCACAGCATCCAGGAGAGCGGCTTCCTCCGCAGCAAGTTGTCCAAGAGAAAGTGAATGGATATTCGCACAATGTGATAAAACGATTTCGTGAACACATAGTTCCATGTTGGGTGTAAAGGAGGCTAGAAGGATTTTGTTCTCTTCGAGAGTAACGTTGCATGTCGTCCAAGCTAATGAGCCTTGTTCGTGAGTGAGGTAGAGAAGTGAACCGGTCTGCTTCTTCCTGGAAGGTCGTGGTTTGGAGGATTCCTTGACATGGTTTGTTGGACATTCTGTTGATAATTTAGCTGAATCCTTACTCTCTTCCTGACGTCCGACAGCTAGTTTGTCGTCCGACCTTTTGGACAATCCGCTAGTGCCTTTTTTCAAGACCGACAATAAATTTCTTATAGACTGGCGAATGGGTGACTTTTCCTTCTTATAAGGTTTTAATTTATCATCAGGAGTGGCCAAAGAATTCGCATAGTCATAGACATATTGTTGTTTACGGGTGGACTTTGTTCGAGCTAAAGCAGGTGTTTCCGGAAGAGGCGGTGTTCCGAGCATCTCGAAACGATTGATGAGGAGTTTTGTGGAGTTTTGATGTTGGAGCTGGTCTGAGAGAGGCCGTGCATCTGAACTTGGAGTACCAGCTCCCATAGAACGTGGTCCTAACATGATGCTGGTGATAGCCCTGACGATAGGGGATTTGTTTCAATCCATTTGAAAGTCGCCCGGCGCTCGCTGCAGATATATGTACATATATGAAATGAAATGAAAATGCATTTCCGCTGACTACGTTACATAAGCAACTTGAAAGGTGCCAATGTGGAGCTGCTGACTAAAAAGTGTCATATGATATGATATCATATTGGTTACCCTTTCTTTTTTTGACAACCACCACACCACACTCTCAGAACTCTCATCCTTCAACCATGCCAGACGCTCAAGAAAGTGATCATTTTCAAGAGGAACCTGTACAGCTGTCTCCAAGGCAGAAACACCGTTCAACCACCGTGCACCAGCTATTACTTCCAGACAGAGAGAGATTCGACGGCTCAACGTCAGAAACAACTCCCATTTTTGCTTCCCCACGACCATATTCAACCCCTGACGCAACACTGTCCTCTTACCACAATCAGATGCTCTCGCCACAGCCTGATGCCTCCTCCTCAAGGTCAACAAACAGGCCAGATAGACATTCGTCCGCCAGCCTTTCCGCTCCTTCACAAATCCCTTTCTATGCCCTTCCCAGAGTCAGCTCCAATGCGGCATTCTCAGGGCCAGCCATGCCGCAATCAGACTTTGACAGCAACACAAAGATCCCATCACCCTTCCGTTTACAATTCTCATTAGGGGAGTCTGTTCCTCTGTCGGCCTCTAGAACCGCCGACCGGCCCTTTCCGTTCACTGATACTGCAACTATGAGCTCCTCATCATCTGACTCATCATTTTCTTCTTCAAATGCTAGTACTAGTTCATATACATCAAATCCGACATCTCAGGGTTCTGTCTCTGATCTACCCCTCAAACACTCGTCCACTGATTCTAACAATCCTCAACCTCGTATTATCGAATCATCATCATCATCACCACCACCACCAAGGCCAGTATCCCCTTTCCGTGCTCCCCAACCTCCACCACATCAACAACCATCCGGAAACGCTCTTTCTCAGCCAACAGCTATCAGAAGTTATATGATGCCCCTACACGATGCCACTTCCTATCCACCACCTGACCCTCCAGTCATCTTACCCACAGAGAATAGCACCTTCATGAATCAATCATCTTTCCAAACCCAAGCTCCATACTTTCCTTTTTTGAGTCATGCACCACCCCCAGAAAATAGTTGGATCGAAGTGGAGACACTGCAGAATGAATACAGGCTTCAAGTCCGTTTACCAGGCTTTACTAGGGAGGGGATCACATTAGCCACGAAGAGAAGAAGAATATTGCATGTCGTTGCAGACAAATGGGAAAATGGCGGCGGTAAGTCATTACATCACACTTGCCCAGGTATTTGATCACAAATGTACTCTTTTATTACAGGCCATTTTGACCGACGCATTTCGTTTGGATACGACGCAGACCTCGTGCAGGTGCGGGCTGATTTCGATGGGCTGATGTTGCGCATCATGATTCCCAGACGGATTTCACCCGTCTCTCTACATACGACGGCTCGATCAACACCTCCTGCAACTGTTGGTAGAACGTAGAACTTCTCTTGAAATTCGACAGCTCACCAAAAAAAAATTGCTGTTGACGAATCGCGCGGTCTATACTATGAATTTCTAAAAAGCCTGAGCCTGAGCGCGCGGTTTCATCATTAGTGATTTTTGTCTTTGGTGAATTCTTTTCTCGGCCCGTGCCACTAGCAGCCACCAACGCCACCACCGCTACCAAGCCGCCTACGGAACACAAAACAGAAGGTTTTGTTGTTTGTCACACCATCGGATCTTTTATCGAACGCCACCGGAGGTCCATTTTATCTTATTTACAGCATCCCATCCTCGCGCCTCACTCCATCTCGGCCAGCCCTTCCACCATTCACTCAATAACTTAAATCCATCATCGCGTCACGATACAGCACGACCAACGAATATTTGAATCCAATCATGATCATCTAATCACCTGACATGCATGCACATTGCACACTTATTTTTTTTTAAAATACGCCATGTCGAAATTCACATCTCGATTTTCTGGACCCGGACAGGAGAACGACAGCTTCATGTAGCTCGAAATGGTTTGGTCAAACTGCTTCATTTCAATTCCAATTTTTCATTTCATCTCCCTCTTATGTACAGATATCTTAGCTATATTGCTTAATGTATCATCCTCTGCTCAACCATCTTCCACATTTCATTCTTACACGTGAATATTACACACTTTCCCTTCTCTTATTTCTTGTTTTTGTCCCCCCCAATCCATTCATTTTGTCTTCTCTCCTTCTCTCCTCACTAATTCGCACTCTATACAATTATATTGTTCGCGCAACCTACACGTACTGAATTTTGAATTTTTGAGGGATCCCGAATAAAAACCAGGTGGTAGCTAAAAGCTCCATCGATCTCGTAAGTTATGAATCAGCAAGTACACCTCATTGCCTTGTGTCTTTTTCTCCTTCCGTCTATCTCTGCCCGACCCGGTGGTACCTTATGTTATATATATACCGATACGTACTAATAGTATTTGGTTGACTACCGGTCCCCAAAGGGTCCCTTCTGACATCATCCATATGCCAATAGATACTGTAGTTCGGAAGCATATATATAATTAGATTTTACCTCATCTTTCCCGATGACGCATGTGGTTACATATAACTTGATGTTTGGATTCGGCTGAACCCGATAGATATGTCGGATGACTATCTCATTGACAGGGGAGCTATCAACTAGCAATACCATATATGTCATGTAAAGTAGTTTTGCAAAAGGAGTCAAAGGAGTCTTCTAAATATATATGCTTTTAAAGAAAGAAGAATTAGACCCTATGACTTCGTTCGTCTGCCATGTTTATCTACGGTGACAGCGGAAAACTGGCGCTATAACTAGTAAGTACTCCACCCCAACGAAAAGAAAAAAAGAAAAAGAAGATAGTGGGGCTTGAATATATATATATATATCAACTAGGGTCATACTAGTAGTCGTAAAAGATCCGGAGGTATCGCAAGCCATCATGTGCATATAAAATTTCGATGGAGGTTACTGAGAGGAGAGTCCAAGCAAGGCATGGTGACCCCTGGATGAGTCTCTGGACATTCATTTGTATGTAGAAGGCTATCCACGAGTCAGTCGTTACTAAAGTTAAAATCATTGTTTCCAAAAAAAACTTCATCAGCGAGGTCACGAGTCGGTGAAGGTTTTCAATCCAGCGAAACCACACAAGTTTACCTGATCATCGGAGAGAAGCATAAATCCCCCACACAACATATGTGATAAGTTCCAAGTTTGGACTCGGGAGAAATCCAGAAAGAAGAGAAGTTACCGTCGCCATGTTCACTTCTTTTTCTAAGGAGGGGAAAGCTTTGAAGGATTGACGTCAATGGTTTTGTCGGAAACGAACGTGTCTACTAACCTTTTTTTTTTCCCACAAGATGCTTAAACGAAAGCCTACGTTTATAACGCCCGGGGCCACCGAAGCCATATACATTCATTTCAAAAAGAAATCGTTTGAGCCAGAGACTCGTTCATAGAATGGAGTCAGAAGGTGTGGCATTTTAATAGACCTAGCTCCAGGACTCTGACTTTTTGGTTGGTAGACGGGAAAAAAATAGTTGACCGATAAGAACTTGAATGTAAAATTTGGGCCTGAGAAAAAACGCGGTGGGAAGGGGGAGATGTCGATCCATATTGATTATGAACATCTCCGCGTCGCTGCTTACGAAAAAAAAAGCCCCTTTCTGTAGAATATCCGAAACGAGATAAGGGATATATATAATAAAAAAAAAGACTCGCCAAAATTCCGTTCAGGTTTGATGAACGTGAAGATGGCGAAACCCGAATAAACGGAGAGACCGAGAAAACCGAAGTTATTTTCCCAGGTAATTAGAAAAGGGTGCAGAACTCCGGGTCTGAATCCGAGTCGGAATTGTCCAAAGTGAAAAAATCCAAAGCTCTGGTGTAGTTAGTTACACGCGGCAGTTGATCCTCCAAGATAAAGGACTCTTTCACTTTCAATTTTGAGAAGCTTGAGGGTTTTCGGTTTAGAGTCAATTTGGAGTCGCCGGTTTTCCCAAAAGATCAAGTACTGATCATGTGCATGAGGATTCGAGGATTATCCACCAAATATTGTGTGGTTAAGGAGGGTTGGAAGAGAGGAACTCAACTCATCATCTTGAGTCGGGTGGTTATCGTTACATAAAGTGGGATTCGGATTGCGGAGACGCGGGAGTCCACTGGTATACCAAAAAAAAACCGAGACGGCCAAAGACCAGGGGATCGTTTTTCGATAATGGGTTTGAAGCATCTTGATCTCAGGAAATAGTTTGGCTGCTCTCTAAGGGGATGAGTAAGCTTGAACGGCGACCGATAGCATATTGGGAAAGATAAACCATTTTGGATGTGGAAGGAAACGCAGGCCTAACCTGGGTTGGGATGAGAGAACGGGAAATAAATGGCAAGAGCCGCACTGAAGATAAGAACGAGGATACACGACCACGGGTTTACCCCAACAGCCAACTTGAATGGTGGCCGGTAGAAGATATAATATCGTTCCGAATCTAGAATATGCGGGGTGGGGTGTTGGTGGGATTAGATTTTGGAAGATATTAAGTACCTGAACGTGGGGCTTCGAAAAAACGACCTAAAAGGGGTCTCTTGGGTTTAGATGAGAGGCTGTCTACTTTCAGTGACTTGCGTGTACTCGGCATTCCCGCCGGTAACGATTGTCAGAAACGTTTGAAAGAGTCGGCTGACAGATGGCCGAGACGTATTTTATTGATCACAAGGGATTCAGAGATGGCCAAAGGTTGTTTAAGGGGCCGAAACGCTATATGTTTGATGGACTTGTAGCGGAGGAAGAAGTTTTGATTGTCCAGTTGACCTACCCTTCGTCATCACGGTTTCGCAAATGATATTCCTGATCTGGGTTGTAAACTATTTTTTTTTGTGTATTGATTCTTGGGAAATCCGCTTGCGGACGGCGTATAGTAGTTAGTGGGAAGCAGAGATGCTCTAAATAGATAGGTCACTGCTAGGACGATAGTATGGTCTAGCGCCTCAGATGTAGGAATGGACACGCGGGAGTGTCATCCGCATGGATTCGGTTGTAGTTGAGCTGTGATTGGAGTGTAGGGTACAAGTGAACGTTAGGTCGCTGGTAGCACACCCTTGAGATCGGCTAATCGGGCCGAACCAAAGGGTGCTAACTAAATGAGAGGTGAATACAACATTGGGAGAAAGAAAACGACAATGCAAAGCGTGAAGATATCGATAGCAGGAGCAAGATGGTATTGCAGATGTTGGAGGAAAGGGTATCGGGATTCGGTGGAATAGCGAGAGAGCCTCTGTGCAAGTGGATTGTGAGAGAAAGGACTGCAGTGTGCCAGTTTGAACGAAAGGGGATCGTTGATAGAGCAGGTGGATTATTCAGGGTTTAGCGAGGCATTTCTTTGACGTGAGTGGGACTTTTGGCTTGATATCGTAGGGGAGGTTGGGGAAATGAGGCCGTTTTGAGACCGATAGCAGAGTATGAACAGGGCCATTGTCGATGTGTTTTGTGACCAGGCTTTTTGTTTTAGTAGGATAGGGGAGAGGAACGGGGAGGGGACCTCCATAATATTGAGCGGCAAGCCCTTAAGTGCAGTGGAAGACTTGTCAGGATCTTCCAATGGGATTGATTCTTGCTGTGGATTGAAAGGTATTGACTAGCGAAATTCGTCGAGGTATGCTAATCCTCAGAATTTCGCCGTCGAAACCAGCTTTCACTTTTTCCAAATCCGCATCATATCCAAAAGCAATGCGGCTTTCGAAGTGACCTATTCGTATGAGGCAGCGTTAGATTTATTGCTTGTTCATAGGATGACTAGGATCAGCAGAAACCGGGCATGACATCAGAACTCGAATCGTACTATTCCCAGGGCCGTTGAAGTCAAGGGAAAGGAACGAAAATCCCAATATCCAGTGCATGTCGGCGATCGAAAAAGTCAAAAGCTTAAGACAAATCAGACACTCACCGCCACCGTTATCCCATCGATCTGCCACAACGTGAAGGATATGTTTTCTTTTTGTGGCAAGTATAATAGCGTCGCGATTGAATCCTGGCAAGCGCACATGTAGTCGATATTCGTGTTGGAGAGTATGTACTTCTATTGTACTGTCTCTTGCAGGGGTACTGCTCAAGAAGGCGCGACCGCTTGTAGGCCGGCCGTCCCCGTAGTCTTCCGGTAAAATCATAGGGGGATGGGGAGGAGGATAAGGGGAAGACGATGAGGAAGAAGGGGAAGAGGATGGACCAGAGGAAGGCATTGTGGTGACGACAGGCAAGGTTTACCTATTTATTAAATATATTTGGAGACGACAGATATATTATTATTAATTTATTATTGAAAGGTCACACCATAATGTCACGCGTTCTCCGCCAACTGGGTCAGCCGCTGGTTAAATTGGTCAGCCACCCCCTTCTGTGTGGTATTTAAAGCTAGAGATTGTGTAGAATGCCCATCCAACCTACTCTTGTCTTTCAACTTCGACAATCTACACTATGCACACCTTCACTCTCGCCTTCATTTCTACTCTCTCTTTAAGCGTTCACGCTGCCTCTATTGGAGATTCCGTATCTCAACTCGTCACTCGCGAACAATCTGTTCATCACAATCGCCTGTTCCACAACCCCGACTTTGTCTCTACTGAGCCTGCTGGAAAAATATCTCAGCGTCAAGTCCCTGTCAACGCTGCTGTCGTCCCCGCCGGTTCTGCCGCCGCTCCTGCTGCTCCTCCTGCCGCTCGTCCTGCTGCCGCTCGTCCTGCTACTGCTGCTGCTGGTGCCGCTGCTGGTGCCGCTGTTGGTGCCGCTGTTGGTGCCGCTGCTGGTGCCGCCGCCGGTCCTGGTGTTGCTCTTGCTGCTGGTCCTGGTCCTGGTCCTGCTGCTGCTGCTGCTGCTGCCGCCGCCGCCGCCGCCGCCCTTGTGACTGGCCCAATCACACCTTTGTTCAACGCGATGCCACAACGTCAGCCACAAATCAACACCAACAGGCCTAACACTCTCAATATTGCCACCAATGCTCAGGCCCAAGTCGGTGCGCAAGCTCAGGTGTCAGATTTTATCGGTCGGCCAACAGTCAACGTTGCTCAACAACCCCAACCCCAAACCAATCCTCTTCAGAATGCAGTTAACCCACCTCAGCCCCAAGCTGCAGTCGTGCCTGCTCGGATCCCAATTACTACTTCGTTTGTGGGCTCTCTCCTGGATACTTCTGGCTTGAATTTTATCGGGCTTTCTGGAAGCACGCCGGTCGAAGGATCGCAGCGGTTTTCAAGTCATGATGAGAAGCGACAATTACCAGCCTTGCCAGCCTTGCCAACCCTCCAGACTACAAACAATACTGCACGAGAAGACAGCATGAAATTATCGGATGACCAAATCAAAGATATGGACTTCTCGGAGCAGGAGGGTGACGATTCGGAGGATTTTGAGGAGAGTTTCTAAGGGTGCTTAAATTTGACGTGACTTTCCGCATGTGTTCGTGAATCCTTGTGATATTTTTATTTATTTTTTTCGATTTCTACAATCAACATTTATTTTCGCGTTGTGATCACGTGTTTCTGTTTTTTGGACATGAGTTGCTGCTCGGGGCTGTAGTCGCATCTTGTCACATTCGAGCATGGACACCTGTGATAAACCCAAGGTCCGAATCGGGGTAGTGGCACCAGAGTCATTGGCTTTAAACGCAGTACCCCAGGTCGATCCTGAATCTCACGATCTTCCTCTCCCAAAGGGTTGGGAATGTCGTCTCGACACTAAAGAACGCAAGTACTATGTGAATCATAATGATTGCACTACGACGTGGGATTGCCCCATGCCGGAGAACGATTTCGAAGGAAAGCCTGTGGCTGAAGAAAAGCCTCTTCCCGGTGGGTGGGAGTTCCGTCTTGATGCCAACGGTCGAAAATATTACCTGGACCATAACACTCGCACCACTACTTGGGAGCGACCTCCATCTCTTGACATAGAAACAGCAAAACTTCCTGCAGGTTGGGAAGTCCGTTTCGGAGAAGGCAAGAGGTCTACGTATTTCGTGGATCACAACACTATGACGACTACTTGGGAAGACCCAAGGATTCATATCTATCAACTCGAGCCTTTCACCCAGTTTCACAGGAAAATCAGATATCTGCATCATAAGATTATACGACAAGCCAAAGTCTCAGGAAACCTCGTCATCAAAATCCGAAAGTCTCATGTTGTAGAGGACAGTTTTGCTTTGCTCACTGAACAACCGGAGACGGAACTCAAAAAGCAGCCACTTGTCTTTTTTGAGGGAGAAAGTAGTGAGGGTGATATCAGGTATTTCCTCTCCCACTCTCGACTCAACTAGGGAAAAACTAAATGTACAACTATAATCAGGGAATGGTTCGATCTTTTGGTCGAAAAACTACTAGACACCAAACTCGGTTTATTCGAATTAGACTCCGCAAACAAAGTCAAAATCAAAACCGATGCCACCTCCGCAACCCACTTGCGTTATTTCAAGTTTGTTGGACGATTGCACAGCTGGGCAATCATCCACGGCATCCTGGTTGATCCCAAATTTGTCGGTATATTTTACCCAATGGTGGTATTACGCATGGACAAGACGAGAGGAGCCGATCTTATCGATTCTGCGGTCAAAGACCACATGGCGCAAATGTGGGTACTCGCCCTCATCATAGACGGCCCAGTATTGATGGAGTCTCTGAATTGGACAGTAAAAGGACGAAACTTGTTTCAGAAACAAACCCTTCTATGCTGGATACTCGAACGGGAAAGCTGTTTTCGCTTGATCTCAAGCTAGAGGCTGGGCGATATACTTTCCGAGATTATAGCGACAAAGAAGAATTTTTGGAAGCCGTTATAGCTCAGCGTACTGGAGGAGCTGGTCGCCAGCTAAGATCCTTCATGAATGGATTCTGGGGATTATTCGACAAAAAGGATATCTTCTTGACTTACAGTCAATCAGAGCTCGAGAAAGTAATCGGCGGAGTTTCCGAGATCGACCTGTTCGTTCGATACATGATCTAATCCGATTTTCATGTCTGACAACCTTTTCCGCTCTAGCGATCTCTGCTCGAATAGTGCAGATGGCGGTAAACAAGAACCTGACAAACACCTGGAATGGTTCCACAAAATCGTTCGCTCCTGGTCCATCGAGCGGCAACGTGCTTTGTTGTACTATGTCACTGGTCTGAAGCGCGTACCTGCTACAGATCAATTCAAAGTATTGAAAGCCTCAGATGGACATATCCGACGCTTGACTGTGCTAGGCAACAGGGAACGAGTTGTACCTGATAACAATGCGGATACTCCTGAGCATGTGTTATTTATTCCTGCCTTTGAGGAATATCAGGCTATGGCGGATGAGCTTATCTCGACGATATATAGTTGTGATGGATGGGTGAGTTTGTTTCTTGCTGTTTATTTTTTGAGGACCTAAGGTTGACAAGTTGGAATAGGACGAAACTACGCTTCATTCTGCCATTGAAGAGATTTCATTGAATAAAGGCGAGGATGGCAAGTCTACTTGAAAGTCTTCTCATTTCTCTATATCACAACAGCAAAGCGCATATTCTTTCCCTCGAATCACTGTATTCTATTCATATCATTTCACTCCTAATAATTCTTGCAATTTTTTTTGTATATTACAACAAACATTATGCATCGGATGTAGCTATTTACAATGGATCTAATGTAGTATATTTCAAAAACAGATATGTATATCACAGGCAAGCAGGGTTGGCTACACACGCATGTCGATGTCCAGATGAGCACGATGGATGATGGTGTTCAATAAAAATACAGGGAGGAATGTCGGTGTTTACCCGAAAACTATAGAGGAATGAGTTAACGTGAGCTTGTGATTGTCTCGTGAAAATTGAACCTGAAGAGAATTAATAGTAGGTAGATATCATCAAAAAGTCGGAAAGAGAAAGGGGAGATGGAAAGCATGGGTTCAAAAGGAGCAAATCAGAGCGCAACACCCAATGGACTCGTCTGCATGCTTTTCCTCATATCCATAGGACCATGCTCAATCTTCACTTTATGCTCGTCATCAAAAGGCGTTATGAACGGGTTAACAACACTCGACGAATGTCTGGGATGCGTCGTTGTTAGCAACCTCGTCAGAGGCGTTATGGAAGACTCTGCCATATTCATATCCACAGATGAGGCGGATGAGGTACTAGAGAGATCACCTGGAGCTTCGTTAGTGATGTGCCATTGTTGGGACGTAGGCGTGGTAGATGGTAAACGTCTACGATGATCAGGAGGAGGGGCGAGGGAGTTCTGAGGTTCATACATGCGTGGAGATTTAAGTGGAGGCGGTGGAGATTCTTGGTTCTGTCTAGAGCGAGGATGAGGATGACGTGGAGGTGGAGGGAACATTCGTCTAATAGAGAGGGGCTGTGTTTGCATCTGCGAGCGGTCAAAAGCGTTGTATAAAGGTATGGGAAGGCTGGGTTTCATCGACATCGTCGGTGTAGGATTCTCATCGCTGGGTCTTCTGATGCCAGGATCTTTGTATACTGGACCGACATCAAGCGGGATATCAACAGTCTGTCGCGTCTTAGGCCTGATAGGAATACCAATAGTTGGCTTATAGGGTGAGTCTGGCGTTGACACAATCACAGCTGGCGGTGGTGAAATGGTGGGCAAAGCCGACGGTTTCTTAGTGGGCGACATAATCCTCATCCAACTTGTCTGAGTCGCATCGGGAGACGCGGACCAACGGGAGCGTGTCAAGTGATCGTCTTTCTGTTGGTGATGTGGCGAAAGAGGATCATGGTCAGCTAATAATCCTTTTTCGGTGTAGATCTGCAATTTGGGAGGCTTGCGAATCATAGCGGACGGATTCCAATCAATCTCCCTATTCTCCTGATCATGACTTTGTTGATTTGCCTTCCTTGTTACAAAGCCGGTCATCTTAGTGTACCATGCAGTACTTCTATCGTGTTCCTCCATTGACGATTCGATGATGACAGGCGGAGCAGCATCTTCGTTCTCGCCATCGTTCTTCAGTCGTTCCCGACCCATTGCCTTGCGTCCAATAGCGAGCAACTTCGCAGATCTCTTCCGAGGAGGAGGCGGCGGAGTTGTGTGTTGGGGTAATGTGTTCCTGCGTAAATCTGTTTGAACCACTGATTCCACGGAAGACGATGGAGACCCGGCTGTCGGAGAATTAGACCTGGATGCCCAGAACGGTTTGAAAGCGCTGCCTTTAGGGGATGGTAGCGGAGTGAACGAACGGAATTCCCATTTCTCCTCTCCAAGATACCTGGAATCCTGAGCTCCAATTTGATTGACGGTTGTTAATTCAGACCTCTGTTCTCTTTCCCTTTCCCACCTCCGCTTAGCCCTCCTGTGCATATAAGGCTTGCCGTAAGACTGCCACAAGATCACGGAGATGGCCATAAGGACAACGACGCCCCAAAGCCCCATGAAAATAGCAAACATCACCCGCTCCTTCTTTAAAGCCTTTTCATATGTAGTGACCAAGCGCCCTAATACACCCTGGGTATCATTCTTTCCGCCGCCGATAGCTGCTGCAGCGATGGGGGTCGTAGCCTCATTGACGGACTGGGATGAGAGAACGAGGACATCTGGCTTGACGCGGTGGATGTTGACATTGAGGTTGTCGTGCAAGAAAGTCAAAGCGTGCTCGATCGCGTCCACCTTATTTCCAATGAAACACTTGAGAAAATCGTTCGCAGGAGTCTCAAGAATGGTCCCATTGAACACAGTAGCCACCAGGGTCTGGACTTCAGTATAGAAATCATTGATGGTAGTGTTGAGCGTGACGGTGGATCCATTAACCCATCCAAAGACACCGTCGTTAATGGTTGTCTGGACGGTGTCAACTTTGTGGTTGATCGAATTGGCGTAGAACGACGATTGGTTATACATGCTCTGATTAATCGAATTGGCGATAGTATTCGAGAAGTCCGAAACGGCGGATGCGGTGTGGCCCCGGGCAGTGGACACCAGGGGCCCAAGGGCAAGGAGCTGAACCTCGACAGACAAAATTCCGAAAAATCCAATGAGAAAACAAGCCAGAGCGGGAGGGTGGAAAATGTAGTGGAAGAACCACCTCATGTTGATATGCTGGGACGGGGTCATCCCAATTCGCGTCGCGAAAACATTCGTAATCTTCGTCACAAGAGGATGCTCAGAATTAGCTCGGAGCATCATCATATTGTGGTCGCTGAGAGTGATTTGAGGGGTGGATGGAGAAGACTTGGGGTTTACCACCAGGGCAGGATCGGACGTCCACGCCTGACGGGTGTATTCGAGATGTCTCTTCATACTTCGCCACTTGTACCAGATAAGAAGGCAATTGAGTCCGATGAGGAGAAGAGCGAGGGCAATAAGGATGAGGACCCCAATTTTAGCGGCTTTGACCAAACCACGTCCAATGTCGTCGACAATGGAGGTGTCGAGATCGTTACAAAAAGAAAGTCGATTTTGATCAGGAACGGGCAGAAGAGTATGATCAAAAGAGAGGCCAGCAAAAGTATTATTAATGTCCTTTTTCAAGAATTCAAAGGGAGTATCGATGCTGGAAGTAAATAACAACTATCTGAGTCTTGGTTCGAACCTTAAAAAAAGATCAAGAAACTTACAGATCTTCCACTTTACCCTTGATAGAAGCCACAGATGGGATTGAAGCATTAAGTTTCGTCAAGCCTTGTTGGAATGAAGCCGGGAGGGTGACATTCTGAAGATTGTCAAGACTTGGGACAGAGATTTGAGGCGCAGTGATTTTACTAAACGGATTAACTTTGTTGATAGCGTTTATGGCATCTGTAATAACGCCGTTTGCGCCATTAATGCTGGTTTGGATACTTGTCCTTAGATTGCTCGCGGCGCCTTGAAGGACGGTGTTAAGCTAGACGGTCTTTAGCACAAGAAAAGTAAGAGGGGAAAAAAAAAACAAATTACACACCTCCTGAACAGCAGAAATCGCAATAGAAAGTGCACCTCTCACAACCAACTCAAGGAAGCAAAGAAAGGTAGAACGATAGAGATCGATGATAAAGTTGATGATTGCCTCCATGGCAGTAAGTGAAAGAACAAGAGCAACGCGAGCAGCATCCATAGAACCATTGACTGCATCCGCAAACTGCTTGTTTGTAGCTAGAGCCATATACCGGGGCAAGCTAGCAGCAGCTGTAGCCGAATGCTCTGCGGCCTTGCAACTGGCAAGAAGATCATTCTTCGCAGTAGCAATACCAGACTGGGCACCTTCAAGGGAAATTTGGAGTCTAAAGGCGACGAAAAGGAGAGAAAGAATAGGGAAAGCCAGCCATGAAAGAGAAAGAAGATGAGGTAGTTGAAGGTATGGTGTAAAATTTGAGTGATTGTCGTAAGTTGGTGGGGAAACGTTCCAGCTGGCAGCAGACATGAAAGAGAGGGTGGTCGACCTGCGACAGACGTGGTAGATGGGGTATAAGAAACGAAGGCAGAGTGCATTGTAATACGAGCTTTCATTGTCCAAAACACAATGGCCACTGTCGTAACGTCTTATTCAAGTTATTGTCACGTCTTATTGTCACAGCATGTCACATTCTCGTCACCATTGTTCTAAATATGTTACTGGTCTCACGACTGCCGCCTCCCCAACGCTTCTAGCTCGGTATTATCACTATTATCACTGCGCGAAGTAGGTACTGGTTCCGCCAGCATTGGCTGTGAGAAATGTTCACGTAGTCGAGAAGTTGCTTGCCGTCGTACCTACACATCGTTAACATGAAAGAAAAAAATGTAAATGAAGGACAGCTACGCACCTCTCCCGCAAGAGTATGGGAAACCTGGAACAACGGTCCAACAAGCCCGAGTTGTACAATGACATAACTATAGGAACATGTCAGGTGGAAGATCTGAGAATGAAAAAAACTAACCAGGTAGCGAGTGCAACCAACAAAAACGTAAAATATAAGGGGTTAAACAGGACCGCCATCGCCTCATTCCAGCCGAGCACAACCAAAACACCATACATCCAATAAGGGATCTGAGCGACACTAGACACCGTGCTCCGTTTCGCTTCGACGTAATATGCATCTGCATCCTTTCGGAACTTGTTCGTCAATTCCAGCGCTTTTGTCTCCGTAAAAATAACAAGCGTAGAGTTGAAATCAAATTCATCCGTCCCAGTAAGAGAATCCGATGACTCGGAAGGCAACGTGAATTCCATACTCGAATCCTCCGGTAATATTCTAGAGTACAAAGGCACCAGTTCCAGAGTCTAATTTAGGAGAAAAAATTAGTATCGATTATCAACGGAACTGGCAGGGCACGAGGCTACTGCCTCGAAAACTATCGTACCTGGTCTTTCGCTTTTTTGAATGCGCCATCGATATCATCGTCGGGTTTCCACACCCTCGGCACACCCTGCTCATCATATCGGAATCGTTCCTCAAAGTGATTCCTCAACTTCGTGAGGATGACTGGTTCCGCCGTCTGTTCATCAACCTTGGCTCGCAATGCTAGCCAGGCACGCCTCTGTAATGTTGCTAATGATGTTTTGTTTTCTTCCTCGGTGCAATTGAAACCTGAAGGTTGCAATTCGCATTTTTAATTATCATGACTACAGGAGCAGCATGCGTACTTTTGGCTTTTGACAGATACGATGACTCTGCCTTATCGAGGACATCTCTAAATATCCGCAGGATTTGATCCCACATGGTCTTAGAAGCCTTGCTCAATCGCAGCTCCACTGGTTCCGAGAGGTATTTCTTCACATTTCGCTGCAAATGGAAAGACACAATCAGACTTGGCAAATTCCGAGCATAAAGTAACAAACCTCAATCTGATTGAGCATTTTCTTCGTCTCATCCTTCCTACACTGATCAGCAACAATTTTGACTTCTTCCTTCAAAAGTTCCAATTCCTCTTCCCAGCTCCAATCTGCGCCCTCTACCAATGCCTCTTTCGCGACAGTCGTAAACACCCCTTCGCATGTCTCTCGTGCTTTGGCGACCACGTCGGCAAAGCTATATTCCTCACCACGCAGTCCTTCAAGCATTTCCTTCTTGAAGGCCACCAAACACGATTTATGCAAGTTCTTCAATTGGCCAAGGAAAAGAGGAGAGAGAGTAGCGTCGAGTGCAGCAACAAGGTCGGCGCGTTTACGCGCATAAACACCTTTATGGTACCTCGACGCGTCACGGTCGTAGCGAGCTACCCCAAAGTCAGTCAGCCAGTCAAAACATAGACATGAAGGCAAATACAGATAACTGACTCAAAGCATCCGTCCGCCAATTTTTCATCATAGCACCTAAACCATCCACAACACGACCTGCCTCCACTGGCTTCTTCTGCGACTTGGCCTGGTCGTTGAATTCTGCCTGTGCTACTGTCGAAATCTCGTCACATCGGAATTGTGCAAGCAGTTCTTGCTGAGTGGGTAAATCGAGATCTTTGTTCGTTTGAACTTGTTCCTACGAGTCAAAAAAGTCAGCATAAACATTCCTGTCATTTTGAGTAAAAACTTACCCAAATGCCTTCCATGTAGAAAGCAACACCATCTGCAGGGATACGCTTATGATATACAGGTTTGAAAAGATAATTCGGGCTAGTTTTGTCCACAAAACGGGTTCGCAGCTCTTGTACACTGGACTCGAATTTGTCCGCAGACAGGATTTTATGTGGCAGGGCGGTGAATGCCAAGTCGAAGTAATCTGACATTTGGCGGTCCTTCAAATCAGTTGGCTTGCTGAGGCTATCCCAAATGCGATTTAGGTCGGCAGTCAATGTAGCTTCCAAGTTCGCAAGAGGAGTTTGTCCGATATGGTCACGAATGACGAAGAGTAAGAGTGTTCGTCCGCTTGTTCTATTCGTCGATTCCGTTCAAATCAGGTTTAGATGAATAAAATAGCGACTGAGAACACACCCGTCAGTCGATTTTTTGCCAAACAATCCTAGGTTAACTTCGAAGACTGTCTTAAGAAGACCCATGTTAGCGCCTTGATAGAGTCCAACTTGGTGCTCCCAAAGATTGACGATGAGGATTTCGGAAGAAGCGAGGGAAAACAGAGCGGACTTCCTTTCGAAATCCTGTGCAGGGCATGTAAGCAAGGGTGAAAGACAGCGTGTTCTAACCATACCTGATCTTCCCCGCGTTCTCGACCGTCGGTTCCCTCAACGTCCATGACCATGACGCTCATATCCTGACCGCGACACATCCAGATTCCTGAGACGTTTTTTTACACTGCTATTCGAAATGAGGTAGATAGAGCAAACCTTTCGTAGTCTGTTGTCGTTTCGTTTCGTCCATGACATCAAATGTGGTACCGAAGAGTCTGTTCAACAATGTACCTATAGTTCAAAGACAAGATTAGATACTGCCTGTCAAGGATGGCATCCTACTCACTCTTTCCAGTTGATTGAGAGCCAAAAACTGAAACGATATTATATGCAAAGCCCGTATCTCGCAAGCCCCACTTGTCAATTTGGGCTGCCAAGTCTGGTCTGCAAAGTGATGTCGCGGGTCAACGACGCGCCCGTTAGAAGGCAATTATGCAGAGCACACTAACGTGAAATTCTTTTCTTCATTGACAATTTGTATACGCTCTGTGCTCGGTTTCTGTGATGAAGAGACAGCTGAACTGGTGTGTGGAATGTGACCGTTGGCGACTCCATTCCCGTTTAGCAGGGCAGTCGATGCCATGGCGTTGAAAGAATGGTGTAATGTTGGAGTCGTGAGTGGATGAAGGAAAGAATGGAAGTCGTCACTGAAGCTGTTGAAGATCAATATAGTCAGGCCGGCCAACCTTTGCCACGTGCCAGACTCCAATAGCTCAGACCTCACCGTTATCAGCCCTTCTCTCCATGAAACAAGTCATTAAAGCTCCAATAACTATATGTGCAGAAATCTTTCATTCAGTTAAATCTGGTTTGGATCGGCCTAGCACACTCTCCGGCGGTCGTGACACTTGAAAAATATATGGACCCTAACACACACACTAACCGGGAGCCTCCAACGAATGGCTAGTTCCCTCAGCTCCGTTTCATGCATCATGCATCACTACTTAACTAATGCTACTCAATTCCCATTCACATGGGCCGGTCCGCTTGATAGTTCGGCCGGTGACCGATCCTTGCGCACCCACCCCCGAGTCTACCTAACAATAACCGAACCAGGCTCTCTCTTCACAATATGTCGTCAGACACCTACTTCACACAGTCGAAACTTCTCTGGTCGCCTCTTCAACCCAAGGCAGCTGGGGCAGAGGCTCTGCGACGATACATCAATCGAAAACATGATCTTCAGTTGAGTGAGTAACAACAAAAAGTATACCATTTGTCCAAATAAACTCCCCCTGAAAACAGGAACGTACCATGATTTGCACAAGTACTCAGTAGAACACTATGGTTTTTGGCTAGACCTTTGGGAATATCTGAGTATCATATCCTCAGTTCCTCCTCAGAAGGTAGAAATAATATCGGCGTCATCTATGTGTCGATGGATGATAGAACTATCGAACTCTAGGACCGTATTTTGGAGAAAGGAACATTAGAAGAGATACCAACCTGGTTCCCAGGTGCAAGGCTCAACTACGCAGAAAATTTGCTCTACAGGCGCGATGAGGGAATCGCACTCACGGAAGCAGGAGAGTCCGGGGTCGTAATTCACATTACCTACAGGGAATTATACCAACGTGTCCGATTAATGGCTGCTGCTTTACGAGTGAAGGGACTGAAAGTAGGCGACCGGGTTGCCGGTAAGAATCGTGTTTTCCTGTCCTTCACTACCAACTAACTCTTCATTACAGCTATTGTAACAAATTCGTCTAACGCTGTCATCATTGCTCTTGCTACCGCGAGCATTGGTGGTATATTTTCGAGCACTGCTACTGATATGGGCACTCAAGTAAGAATTCATAATTCATGATCACTGACTTTGTATGAACGCCGCGCTGCTAGGGTGTCTTAGATCGATATCTTCAGATCCAGCCCAAATTCGTGTTTGCAGAAACAGAGGTCCAATATGCTGGCAAAGAGGTCAATCTTCTTCCAAAAATTGGGGATGTCGTCAAAGACCTCTCGAACGCAGGCTTACAATGTGCAATTCTGCTTCCAAGCCGTATATCCGGACGCGAACTACTTATCCCGGATATGTCGAGCAGGTGTGTTATCCATGTTTGTGCCTTTCAAGTTTAAAGGCATACCATTTTACCTGCAGCATGACCTTGGCCTCATTCTTGAAGTCCGGAGACAATCGAGAACTGGTTTTCGAGCAGCTCCCATTTAACCAACCCTTGTATATCTTGTATAGCTCCGGAACAACAGGAAGACCAAAGTGCATTGTTCATTCGGCGGGTGTAATGCACCTTCTCAATACTTCTTTCTCATTACATAATTGATACTTCCTGCAGGGCGTCCTTATCAACACCAAGAAGGCGCTTAAACTCACCTGTAACTTCTCCTTTGATGATACCTATTTCCAATATACGACTGTAAGCTTCTTCTCATATCCCTGGCGGCCCTCTTCTGATTTTAAGACAGACGGGATGGATGATGTGGACATTCATGTTGGCCGGCCTTGCTTGTGGCTCTCGCCTTGTTCTCTATGATGGATCTCCCTTCCATCCAGACATCGAGACGTATCTCAAATTCGTTAGCGATCAAGGGTGAGTTCTTTAGCATAACGTGTTCTATACCAACTAACCTTCCACAGGGTGACTAGCTGGGGAACAAGTCCTCGATTTTTAGCTGAAGTCCAAGGCCGCGGCATTGACCCCAGTAAGGCATGATTGCACTAGAAGCTTTGTTCCCTAATAAGGATACAAATATTAGAGAAAATTGCCTCATTCGAGGCTCTGCAAACCATCAAAGTCACTGGCGCCATCTTCACCCCGCCCATGTTTGAATGGACCCAAACGGCGCTCGGGAAAGATGTTCACCTTATTTCAACCAGCGGAGGGACGGATATCTGCTCAGCATGTCAGTTTCTCATGTTGTCTTGATTCCTCAGCGGCTCTGAAATTCTTCACTCTCGTAGTTGTGACTGGTACACCCCATTTACCTGTGTATGCTGGAGGTATGTTTACGACAAACGCTTCATCGTTACAATTAATCCCCATACGATGTGTTCCGTAGAAATGCAGGTCAAAGACCTTGGAATGAAGGTTGAAGTATTTGATCCTGTTGGGAACAACATCGAACACACTGGTCAACCCGGTGAACTCGTATGTACCCGCCCCCACCCATCACTACCCCTTGCATTCTGGGGTGATGACTCTGGCGAAAAGCTCAGGGAAGCATATTTCAGCACGTATCCTGGTTAGTCTTTCGTTCTATCTCCCAAATGAAGCTAACGACGCACTCCAGGGGTTTGGCGGCAAGGTGACTTCATGGTCGTCAACCCCGCAACCAAGGGGATGATGATATTAGGACGCAGGTAGTTTGGAACCTGATTCTCACCAATAGTTTTTTTTTCTGATGCCCGTTGTTCTTGATAGTGATGGGGTCCTTAATCCCAGCGGCGTCCGTTTCGGATCCGGAGAAATCTACTCTGTGCTCGAAATATTTTCGGACAGTATAGATGACTCTTTATGCATTGGACAACGCCGTCCCCAAGACAAGGACGAGCGTGTTCTTCTCTTCTTGAAGATGCGTCCTGGATACAAATTCACGCCGGAACTGGTGGCAGATATAACAACTGCCATCAGAAAGGGACTAAGCGCGCGACATGTCCCGTCATACATCTTTGAGGTTTCTGATATCCCAGTTCGTTTTTTTTTTTTTCACGATTATCCCTATGGTTCAGTTTACTAACTAATTCTTCTTTTTGTCTCCAGTACACTGTGAACGGCAAGAAGATAGAAATTGCTGTTAAGCAAATCGTTTCCGGGTCAAATTTGAAACCGAGTGGTACGGTAGCAAATCCAGAGTCGCTTCAGTCATATTATAAGTATAGAGATATTGAGAGTGTTGCAGGGGTTGTGAAAGCCAAGTTGTGACAAGTGATCGAGTGGTCATGGCTCTGGTCTTTTATATTCAACAATGTATCGTTGCAATTTGGGACCAGATTTTCAATATTTCAGCGATCGGCAGACATCACCGAACCATCCTCCACTTCCACCCCCATATGTTCACTCGTCCACAATAACCCAGGCTCGATACCAACCGTTCTGTTTTGGGGATAGTAATCCTTACCATAACGGCTGGAATGAGTCAAAAGACGTTGACGCACAGTCAACGGCGAGGCGCGACCAAGCACATGCATTTCACGTGGTTTACCCCTAAAGCGAGACCGTGCACAATTACTCAATGAACAAGGTTTCCTCCTGCTGAAGATGTTGAGAAGCTAGCTCGATTTTCGGGCGATGAGCAGGAGCAGCTGAAGTTGTATTTCGACATCACCCGCTGGAAGTGGGAATAAAAACGCGCCTTTCTCTGATGCAAAGCCACTCAGTTGTTATTTCCAGGCTATTTACTCACTGTGACTTATCCAAATCCACTCGTAATAAAGTATCCCACGCGGTGTAGCTATAACGTACGCGTATATTTTTTCTGCGCATCTTTGGGACGCTTTTTCATTATGTAAATATAAACTAGCGAGGTTCTTGACAGTCCCGGGTAGGGATGTGTACTTCCAGTCACCACACGCTTGTACATTTTTCTCCGTATTTGTGGGCCCTTGATTTTTATAGAACGCACCAAGCGCAAGAAAGGTTATGTTCGAAATACCTTGGGAGCCAGCAGGCACTGCTATTTCGACTTGGATTATTGTGTTTTTCGTCTACACTATATTGGTATAAACCGAAAGCATCGTCATCCGAACCATTCTCCACTCCCACCACCCTCATATATTCATTCAACTCCTGCTCGAAAGTGTTTACATTAATCTCCTCTTCAAAGTTCCTCTCAACATACTTACCATCAACAATCTCAACCCTGAGATAGAATCACTCATATTTCAAATTTGCCCGTTTTGGTATACAGTTCCCTTATACAAAGCTTCATTGTCTTTTCCCTCAGTGGACGCAGTCCAAAGAACCTTGCAGCGACTTTCATTACTCACGTATGAACCATATGACGGTTGACCTTGTGGATGTGCACATTTGTCTCCTGCCGGGGCTCCTCCTTATTGTCCCACGGTGAGACTTAGTCCTCTTTATCTACACTGCTGCAAAGGAGCGGTCTTGTTTTATTTACAGCGGATTGCAAAAGTAATGACAGTCGGGCTTTGATAAAACATACATGTATCAGATTCATTGACGTATTCGTGCTAACGATACGATTTGAACCAAGTGCTCAAGTGATATGTAGTGCGGATTGTCATTATTTTTGCAATCAGTTGTAAAAACAAGTTATCCACGATATCGATCGTATGTCCACCGACTTGATGTCAGAACTTGTAGAGTTCTGTAAAGCTTCCGTTATGAAATCGGATGCCAACACGATAACGACAACTGGCATGTGCCTTGAGACATAGTCACAATGGGCCCATTTGAAGATGACATCCTGCCTGCCAGTGCCTGGTCTACTCTGTGCCTCGACTCGAACGGAACCCGGTGAGTCAAACTGGTCCTCTGTCCATTTCTTTTCGAAGTGTTCTCCAATAAGCGATTCTGCAGTTGCCTGTCCATTATGGAATCTTATACCCATGACCCACTGACGACTCATTTCCAAAGCCGTCCAGCAGGTCATTGTCCGAGACATCGCTGGATGTTGAAATAGATTATTGTTGACATCATATCGTCACACGGAGGAGGAATAGCGAGTCACCTGAGAGGGAGAAACTCGGGCGTGAGAGGGGTGGTAGTCATTGGCTGGTCATCGAGGTTTAGAAGACCTTTTTGCTGACGACACGGAGGGCAGCTTGAGTGGGGCCATCCAATCACAAGTTGAAGGCCGCAGATGTCATATTCTCAAGTTCAGCGCTCATGTGCAAACAGCAAGTAAAAAGACCAATTTGATTGAAAATTCCAAGTTTGACGACGCTCGGTGTCAGATGATACAAAGCTTGTTTCCGACTCGAAAGCCGACACCACGTTGTAGACATATATCCATTCGTTCCATTCGCCCCCGATGTCAGATGATAAAAAGTTTATAGTTCACTAAAAGATAGATATAAATATATGATGATGTTGATGATGATGATGATGTTCCCGAGTCGGAAGGCGACGCCACGTTCAAGTTACAGACATACATCGACAGAACTCTGCGATCATGATTCAGCTTGAAAGCTCTGGGTAAGAGACCATTGTAAATAGATCCCTAAACGGGACAGCATGGAAAAATTCTAGACCGCAACGAAGGCAGCGAAGCAGAAAGCAGACAGAAAGCATCACCCAAGAAGCTTCCTGGGAGAACCAAAGGACAATCAACTGCTGAAACAGGTAACGATGCTGAGATGGAGAGTATGAAAAACGATTGGATACTGTCTTTGAGGAGTTCATGAGGGCGACTCAATTATCGCCTGTTCAGACCCAAAGACGTCCGCCAAAAAAGATTATCGATTTCGGGAGCAATAAATTTTTGCGATAGACTTAGCCTTGATAAGGAGCGTTTTTGACTTGCCATTTAATATTGCGCCATGAAAGGGGTAAAGTTCTAGAATTAAGACTGGGTGCAAAGTTCAGTCACATCTAATTTAGCTTTCAGTCCATCTCATTAGATCTTTCAAGTCATCTCAATTACCTTGCGTATATTTCTTTGTTCCGACTACGTGTCATAAAAAGGTCTCAGCAATAATGGCAAGAACACCTTCTGACAGCTTCTGTAATGACTGCTTTTTAAACCCCTCTGACATCCCAAACCGCCGGCCAGAACGCTCAATTGCTTGCAAGTTATCGGGGCAAAGAGTCCGAAGTGGAATTACCGTAGCCACATGGCAAAAGCACGTGGGTAAAATTGCCACGTGTGCGGGCGGTATTTTGATTGTGTCCTTGTTCCCCAGTTGGACCTTCAAGCCGTACAGAGCGAAAGGCCCTGCTCTCTTCCTTGCTTTCTCCTATGTATCTCTTTAGAATTCGTTCAAAGTCGTCTCAAAAACAATCTGATAGGTCTTCAGATTCTAATTCAGCCTCAACCCCTTCATCGAGACCTCGGCTCCCACAAACTAATCTTACAATTTCACGGGATGACACTCCGTCATCTTCCTACCTTTCGAACAATTTAGATGTTTCTCCTTCCAAACACACGATTGCAAGACAAATTGCTCATCGTGGACCAGATGAGCCTAAGTGGGTTTCTTTACTCAATTCTTTATACTCCATCCAACCTTATATCTTCTCAGATCCGAGGTCCAGTCCACCCGCAATTTGGCTCCTCCCCCAATGACACCTTCTCGTGCTCCAAAAATGACTTATTCCAATCATTCTGATATGTACATGCAGAATGACCTCAACACCTTTTCATTCGGGGCTGCTTCCTCCTCCTCGTCCTCCTCTTCCCTGCTTCCTGTCGACCCCTTATCTCGACCTCGCGACGATCCAGACTCCAACGATCTTGTACTTATTCCCGATACAACACCTCGCCCCTCTGTAGTTGGAACCCAGCACCCACGTAGTCATCAATCGCAGCAGTCTTCGGGGGTGGAGGCGAACAAACTGCCCTCCTATCCTCCCCGAATAAAATCCGGCAAGGCTGCTGGGAAGAAACCTCACGAGAGAGATTCAGACACTGCCTCTACTCACACTTTTGGTAATTTCTCCAGTTCCGCCTCCCTGTCGTCGTGCTCTCGGCCTAGTGACACGGATTCCCGCGCTGCTTCACGCACCAGCGGTCGTTCGAGTTCTACCCATCAGACCTCAAATAACGACCTATCGTCAGATGAGGAGCTTGATGGTCGACATCCTCTGCCAGCAGAACTGTCGAGCCCTGATCTAACCCTTGGGTATAAACATCCCGATCAAGAATCCTCCGTGTACACTTCAGAGGAAGAATTCGATGTCTACAACGATGACTATGACCATGATCCTGAAATGGGAATTGAGATTGACTCTGTGGCCCACCCAGGCAGTGATCGTGGGACCATCGACTATCACAGTTCCAGCCGAGAGGCTGTCCCTTTCGATTATGCCGAGAGACGAGGCAGCCAGGCCTTACCCATCACCTCCTCTTCCAATAGATCCTCTTCCGATAGATCTTATCTGGAAAATCGTCCGAGGGAAAACAGCATAGCTACTTTGAGGCGTCCAAGCCGAAGTTTGGACGAGTTGTATTCCTTTCACTTTGCAGCAGCATCTTCCTCTTCTGTGTCTCGCACAGAGTACCCTTTGCCCCCTGCGCCGACGTCAGTTCCGCAAAGTGAAGGAGATTGGCGGGATTTACGGAAAAAATCCATTCAAAAGGACAAAGATCTCTCATCCATTTCGCCTCACATGATGACCAATTCCAATAACGTTGGAGCGACATCCACGTCTAACCAGGTCGCTCCAGAGTTAGATGGCTTTGACTCCTCTTGGATGAAACAGTATGGTGTCAATGGTGTCGTTGGGTTTGACCTTTCTGAAATGCAGGATATCGTTGTAGAAAACGGCACCGAGCGTCGCTCTTCCAACAACTTTCCCTTCCGTAAAGGAAGCACGAATAGCGCCTTGCGACGACAAAGCACCGTTTCCAGTAACAATGTTGACATCATGTATAGACACGCTACTGGGCAATGGGCATCTCAAAAGTACCGCGACCAGCGACGGATGTGGACGTTTATGAAAGAGCAGGATCGACTTTCCGATGAATTTTATGTTCGACAAAGCAACCACATGGAAAGGGAACGACCCAGTATCTCGAGCTTTTTTGCTTCTCGACCTACCAGTAGTGCTACGCCGGAACCAAGCATGATTTCTAGTGGTATCCCCTTTTTCGATAGCAGCCGAGACAAGGATAAAGCGGCTGGAAAAGAGAAGGCTTCGAAGGAGATTTGGCGAGGCATGCCACTCGACTCTGAAGAATTTTGGAACAATCAAGCTACTGGTAGATTCAGAGTTCACCGCAAAAACACACCCTGTTAGTATCAAATCCTCTTGATCTCACATCTCCACTCATAATTATGCTTCTAACAGGTCCTGAAGTGGGTAAACCTCATCAACACCGTCTGAACATTACGTTCATCCGTACTCCATACATTGTCAATCCCATAACTCGCGAAGTTATTGATGGGCCCGCCGTAACAATTCACAGACACTCCAAAGCCGGTGCTTTCTCAATCAGTCGTCATTTCCGATCCAAACCTTTGCCAAATTCTTCTGACACTTCCGTTTCGCTCAGGAGCACGGTTTCGTCGTCTCGGGGACAACCCTCTTCCAAAGTCTCGTCGGATGGAGCCAAGAAGAAGTCTAACATGATTTTACTTGGGACTCGCAAAGTTCAAAAGGCGTACACGAGTACGAATACCACAAGAAAGCTCGAGTCCCATGGGCTTTTGGACGAAAGCGGTCGCGCGAGTCCTAGAGATGTGGAGAGGATGAAGAGGGAGTATGAGCGCGAGATGTGGGCTAGGGCCAAGGAGAAAGATCAGAACAAGAATAAGGATAAAGACAAAAGGGAGCAAGGGACACCCAAGGAAAAGAAGAAAGGTGTTAACACGATCAAGAAGATCACGAGCAAGGGAGAAACGGAGTCCAAGGGGATTTCGGCATCCGAACAAGGATTGCCAGATAGTTCTGGCGGTAGCAGTGCAGGAAGTGTAAACAACGCCCTTTCCAGTGGCGGCAGCGTCCACATGTCGTCCGCGATGACAACGCCTGATCCAAGTGAGGGCACCAGCTCTAAGGGTTCAATTGGTCCTTCGGTCATTAGCTACGAAACTAGGTCTTCTGATCGCACCATTCTTCGGGCTACTCCCCTCCCTAGTCAACATCGAAAACCTCATCCATATGATATCGGCGATGACAGTTCCGATGAAGCTCCTAGACATCCGACTCGGACTCCTCATCGTGAAACTTATGCTGTCCTGCCTCCCGAAGTTTTCGAATCTGTTCATCATCAAGAGCATCCCACTCATGGTCTCTTCGGCTGGGGCAAGCCCAGGGGTGGTAATCAAACTGGTCATCGTCCGAATCCTTATGAAGCTTCGTACAACCCGCCGTGGCCAGTCACCACTCCACGCATCAATTCTGAGACCCGAAAGGGCATCGTTGACGACCTGAACATGTCTTTCCAAGATGTGGGTCTTCTCCCAGCCATTGGCGAGATCAAGAGCTCTCATAGTGGACAAATCAAACGTAAGCGAGAGCGGGCACAGCAGCAGATAAGGCACGCGAGCAACAGACAAGATCAATCTCGGGCTGAGATTTTTGATGATGTTCCTTCTGATGCTCTTTGCATGCTTCTTCCTCTTTGGCCTGGCGAGACTGACCCAGCCTCTGCACGCAAACATCCATTCACACCTACCCCGTTGTCTCCCGACTCCCGTCAATATGTTTTGGTCTATTACAAAGTCCTGCCTCAGCCTGCGGTTCCTCATGAGGAAGGGAAAACAAAGTTCGGAGACAAGAAACGGTCTCGCAACTCGCCCACATCTTCCCATGATTCCGCAAACAAACGTGACGAACGAGGCGTTCTCCTCAACAACTTCTATGTTGGCGCTCGTATCGTCTCCCATCATCAACTGCAAGGCACTGGTATCCGTATCCCAGATGTAGGGCTCACTGTCTCGGGACCTCTCGAAGAAGCGTACAGTAATATGCCCACCGCTGTTCCGTATGGGGACTATATTCTTGGCATATGCAATTCTCGTGATGCAGGAATCGATTTCTTGCAGGAGGGTTTCGAATCGATGGGTTTGTCTCGAACTATGTCAAATCCAAATTCAATAGCAGCCGAAGATGATGATGACTGTCAATCTCTCGATACGGTCGCTGTGCTGACGCCTCTTGGCCGAGCCGTGATGGAAATGACATGGCTTGGTGGTTTGGCTCTTACCAGTTTCAATCCCAACGGATGATTGAATGACCAATAAACACTTTTATTCCTCAAACTTGCAACCGTTCATTCAAATTGTTTCTTTCCTTCTTCCATACTATCTCTTTTTTTCCCGTAACATTCCTACCAAGATATGTCTCCTTTACATGATTACCCCTGCCCCTCTCATCTCTCGTTTATGTATCATATTCGTCTGTCGCCAACCTGCTCGGTTTATACTATAGTTGCATTTTTTCATTGATGTATTTTAATTTGGCCTCTTTTTATCCGTTCTAATGTTGCCACAGCAAACTTTGGACGTCGTGTATTTTCTCTCCATACCTCTCAACAGTAGCCCTCTCGTACATACATTCCATCTCTTCATTCTACAAGGCTCAATAAACAATTGGATGAATGTTTGTTTAAACATATCGATAATTTCATACATCGAGAATCAATTGAAAAAATTCTCGTTTGTTACGTGGCCTGTCATTTCAATGTTCTGGTCTTCGCTTGTGAACGACTAGCATGGGGTGCATTTTCTTCAACAAGTTGGGCTTCATCCTCGTCAGGAGCATCTAGATCTTCCTCCTTGGGGTGTTTTCGAAGGGCCCGTTTGTTAGATTTACGACCGTTCGTTTGTTTCGAAGGGTTGGTGTTGGCTGGTCGAAGGGCGGCTGCGAATAATGAATAAATTATCAGTAGATATATATTTCTAACACAGGTGTTTACCATATATGACCGGATGTAAACCATACACTCTATGCAAGTATAGAACGGCCTGTTCTTTGTCTTTAGCCTGCGTTCAATGAGGTGAGTGATAAAGGTAAGTCTGTAATGATTCTGGACCCTTTACCTCTATCATAAGATCTTTGACATCAATCGTAAGCATGTGATTCAACTAAACGGTAGAGAAGGGAGCTTTGTTTACCCATGTCATCTGGCAAAGCCGCTGGCAAGGTTTCGCATCTATCTGAATGAGCCCTTCGTTCCATTAGGGTAACAGCCCCAGGACGTTGCTCGCTTAGATGCTGCTTGGGTTTCATCCCTCGCCGTTTCCAAATTTGATTTGCTCGCTCAATAATAACAGGAGGAGGAATGGAAGACGGAAATAACATGTCATGATGGTAATCTGATCGAACAATATTCAATGACCGTAACTCAATCAGACATACAAGATCTCACCAAAGACCAGAGGAACGTCTAACTCTTCACACAGAGGTAGAAGATCTTCGGCATTGTAACACATCTGAAGGGTTGTCTGATTAATAGGTAATGGGCAAACATGGTGTTGTCCTTGCCTCGTCATTTTCAAGCACAAGTCGATTACGAACGTTCTGCGGAAGTTTAAAGATCGATTGCTTGATGCGTTCCAATGTTGCGGTCTTGTCGTCATACATACCACCTCCCTTCCAGCCCAGGATACTGTTAAAATCGAACCAAAAATTTCCATTAACAAATATCGACACTTACATGAACAACCATCACACCATCAAGTCCAATGCCCATCAAATCCAGCATCTCACAATGATATTCTAATTCACGGAAGGCAGCCTCGACAACTGCAGGCTTGGGGCTTCCTAATTGAGTAAATTGTCCAGGGTGTGTGGTTAGCCTATGGCCATATTTTTTTGCAAAGGCACCAGCTTTGGCGAGGAGGTCTGCACAGTACTCAAGCGAGTAACCGTGAACGAGGTGGGAAGCAAACGGAAACATTTCAGATGAGAGCCTGAAGAAACGAATATTCTGCAAAAGGAGATCAGCAAGGGGCAGTGTGCCCATTTGTAAAAGCATTTACATTGTCTTCATTCCATTGGATAACGGTTAACAAGTCTTCGACGTTTTTGCGTCCGAGGTCTTGCACCCATTCAATGCCGTTTTTCTTTAGAGATTCTAGACTAAGTATTTCGGAATGGAAACAATTAGTGCCTTGCGTAAAGACTCGTAACATTGGATTCGAGCTCACCGGCAGGTTCTTGAACAGAACACCGAATCGCTTGAAGGTTTTTTATTTCGCAAGACCGTATTCAGGCATGCATAACCTGTGAATGTGAGGATGGAAGCAATTTACCATGGAATTGTACATGCTAACCAAGCCGCCCTTTGAATAATGTCTCCTTCTTTTCAACGTCAGGAATGATATAGACAGGCTCAGGTTGGGGCTCTCTCTTTCGTTTAGTCCTTTTGGACGGCCCCGTACTATCATAATCCGGATCGACATCTACCGCAGTAACCAAGGTTCTTTTTTTCTTTATAGCGGGTAAATCATTGACCTTAAGCTCATATTTTAGTTCCAAAGGTAAATGAAATTTTGCTGTTGATAGTCACGTATGTATCATTAGTCGCGACGCACTTTCGTTTTGATGTTTGAACTGTACAAGATCCTTCCGTGGATTCACCACCTTGTATAGCGAAAAGACGAGCACTTCGACGGAGCGTATAATTTGTTTTGTTCAAGGTTGAAAGGAGATTCATGTGGGATAAACAAGGAAGATTGGATCCATTATAGGAGTCAACGAGAGAAGTTTCAGTCCAAGTGAAAACATAATTTATTATCATATTACATAAACAGTGTGTTGCCGAACAGACCTCCAAGGAGCCAAGTGGACCAATTGGACTTGATCCCTCAAGTACTTAATCAATGAATCAACAGCAACAGGGAACGGTTAATAACGGCACCGGAACAGCTGGAGGAGGTCTATATGTGCCACCTCGTCAAGACATGGAATATTTGTGTGCTGGTGAGAGGCTTTTGGTAGCTATTCTGTCTATCCACGGGTTAACTCTATACACCAAAGATTGTGGTGCCAAAAATGAAATTAAATCACGCGAACCCATTCGTTGTCGAGAATGTGGTCATCGCATAATGTACAAAAAACGAACCAGACGAAGTACGTTTTATAGAAGATCGTTGCAGCGCTCTTCTGCTCATGTGTTATTTGATTAGTGGTGCAGTTTGAAGCTCGGTGACAGAGCTTTTAGTCTGGGAGGGTGGTCACCGCGAGTCTATCGAACCCACCTCGAGATCGCAGTCTAAAATTTGAAACTTCTCTCGTTGACTCATAATGGATCCAATCTTCCTTGTTTATGTCCCAATCCCAGATGAATTTGCGCTCCTTCGAAGTCTTTTCGCCATACAAATAATAGCAATATGCTCAAATCGGTGTGGTTTTTGGTAAGCTTGCAACGCTGGTCAGGCTGGTCACCAAACGAGTTGATGGACCTAGCGAGCGACATTTTACTCTTCCTCCTGACATCCATTGTCGCCCCTCCCTCAAATTGTCCTCCCTCTTGGACTCATGTAATCTTCTTGAGATACCCCACGATTCTGCAACTATGATAGGCTTTCAACTGTTGTGTGACTGGTGTCTTGAACCGCTTGACCCCATTTTTACCTTCTCTTGGTTTGAAATGGTTCCATTGAGTGCACTGTTTGCGACTTGCTGGCACCCCTTGCTTCAACATATCTATCATCTCAGTTGATTGAGGTTCCTTGTTCAGCCCCTTATCTTCAGGGCACTACATACCAGGCTTATTGTGAGATTATTCCTGCATTTTATCTGCCTCTCAATCATCCCTTGAGAACTTTTTTGACCAGTTCCTGCAGCGTTGTAATTTGTCCCGAGAGTGAAAATTTTGTTTTTACAACCAAATTTTCGTTTATTCTCTTCGGAATATGGCTCAGAAGGCAAGGATGTTCATTTGCTACTTTGTAGCTCAATTAATTGTGGAAAGAATAATTTTGTTTACAAGGTGGTCAGAAGAATTCAGGAAAAATGCGACTCCGCTATGTGATTGACCAAACCAGCAGGAATTGCAACAGTTGGCGGACATATTTGGAGGGATTACCAGATAAACTACTTATGCGATGCTAAACTACACCTCGAAATCCAAGTCACATCCAAACCCCGTATTTCCTTCACGAGTAAAAGTAATGCAATGGTCACCGAGGGTTCTCGTTGCGAACCCAGATTCACAATAATCGCTTGAAAGGTATCGAGGATTACTTATCTTATAAAGAAGAATGTTTTCTTTTAACTCACAAGTAGTCTGAGGAAGGCCGAATTAGGTTTCAATAATTTATTTATTTAAAATAACGTGGAGGAGTGAATAACTTACAGATCCATTTTCTTTTAAAAATTTCCAGTTCTTGCTCAGGCAGTTGGTATTGGTCTACCAAGGCCTTTGCGATAACACCATCCCAGTTGAACAAGAATTTGCGCTTCCATTCTCGCAGTGTTCGTGCATAATGGGGACCGATGTTATAAACGGAGTCAATCGTCAGTCGACCTTGACTGGAAGTGTTCATTGTTTCCACAAGGAATGCCAGGCTGGGAATGTACCCTCCTGGAAAGACTGATCGAGAAAGTGTCAACCAAAGCTTATCACATATTGGGTGCCCACCGTACTCTATTCCAGAGGAAAGTCCGATCGCGGATAGTAAACATGACTTCATTGACCGGAAGGATAGCACTACTACTCACCCATTTCTGAACAAAGTCAACCTGGCGATCATAACTTGGTATGCCTATGCAGTATTTGAACAAGAATGACAAAAAGAAAGAAAAAGTGACTTGATACACACGACTTTCAGGCATAGAGATGACTTGCACCATCCCAATCGCAGTGTCTTCCTTAAGAGCCCAATCCACCACCCGCCAATACTCCGGAATAAAGTCTTTGCCTACATTCTCAATCATTTCAATACTGACAAACCTGTCGAACGCGCCCTTCCACTCAGGTTTCTTCAAACTCTCTCTGAAATCCATGTTGTAGACAGTGATTCGGTCGGAAAGTCCAGCTTCAGTAATTCTTTTCCTTGCAAGTTCTGTCTGATAAATGGAAAGCGTGATCGTGTCGATTGTGCAGTCGGGGACGGTCTGAGCTGCGAGAATAGAGAGAGACCCAAATCCTGTGCCTGTATCCCGACATTAATGAATATACACTTGTGGGAGAGGAAGGGAAAGAATTCACCTATTTCAAGGACGCGATCGCCTGGCTGTATCCTCAGCCTCTTCAAAATAGCTCTGTGATAACTCAGCCTTAGTTATGTTGTTGGGCCATTACGAGTGATAGACAGCCCCCACCTCATTTTACGCAGCTGCGCGTCCTCTAATGGCTCAAGGTTTGAAGTAGGACCTGGGCGAATGTCTTCCTCATAGTCCTTGAATATGGCGGAAGAATAGCACATATCCTTGCTGAGGAAAGCGATGAACCTGGACTAACACATTCGAATGATTGAGACGAGAAATGGAAGGTGACACTAACATTGTATTTCCCAGATCATAGTGCGACGAGATGTTCGCGCGTGAGTTGCTCAGATCGCCCCTGAACTTATTTACGACGAAGGCACGACAAACTGTGGCGATCGAATTTGCCATACTGTTCACTTCTCCCAAGAGTTTACGATTCAGAATTAGTATCTATAAATAGAAAGTTTAGCGTTTTGTGGGGCGGGTTTAAACGCGTACTTTCAACATGGCAGTAATGTCATCGCAATCCACTGTACTTGGTCAGATAATCTCCAAAAGAAATTATAGTTGCAGCATTACCGTCACCATACATGAACGCTTCAGCGAGCCCAACATCCGTAAAAATGGCAATTCTGGTCCAAAATGCGTGCGATCTCACTTTCAGTGTGGCATTTAGTCCCGGATGAGCAGCAGAAGGGGATCCAAAATTCCAGGTGCTCTCCGGAGAAATAATTGTTATCTCGCCGATCGTTATCTTGGATAAAAGGCTGGGAGTGTAGGATCTCACCCTTCGAATTGAGAAGATCAAAATAGTGGTGCCATACCTCAGGATATTGTTTCGAGACATCGAAACCAGTGGTGCCCAAGTAACCAAACCTTCTGTGAAATAGTTCCACCAAACATCTAGGTGGCGAGATAGCGATTTACTATGGGTGGCGGGGGTTTCCAGCAACTGAGTAGGATGCGCGACCATTGTGAGGAACCTGGAGCTGGGTTTTTATGAACTTGGAATTAAAATACGGCAATGATAAACGGTCAAAAAAAAAAAGATTGTATTCTCAAGCCTCTCTTTGTCCCACTGGCACTTCAATTTCAAAGAAGGCACGAAGTTCGAAGCTTGTGCCAAATGTGTCTGGCACCGAGTAATACGATGTCATCAAAGATGCTGACTAACTAGTCATTTGCGGTTAGGTACAACTTTGTACGGCTACAACCATGAGTTGGGCAGGGTATGTCTGTCTTGTGCAGTCTATAACCAGATTGATAACTTCCAGGACAGCTTCAAGAAATCTGTGAACAGAGCGGGGACGACCGTAAGCCCTCCAAACACATCTATCACCATTTAGTAATCTTGTGATTGATCTTTCAGCTGCTACAAAAGACCGGTCAGATCGAGAGGACTGTTGATAGGGAATTCACCGAAGAGGAAGCAAAGTACAGGATGTACGCCACACCTCTGGAACAGTGGCCATAGCGGTTTTAACATGCAGATGTGGTGTCCATAGATTCGAGAAGGAATGTCAAGCTCTGCAAAAAGATAGCAAAGCATATTGGGATGCAATGCGAGGTACGCGCTATCGTTTGGCCCCGCGTTTTGTGAGTTAAATATCTTCGTTGGATAGCCATGACCGCCGCTCAAGCACGAATTGCGGAAACGTTGGAAGTCTTCTATGGCGCGGCTGATCGTTCTTCTGAGGGCGCAATGGCTGGACATGCATATAAGCGATCTGTAGACGACCTTGATTCAAGTTTTTCACGAGAGCTCGTACGTTGTCTCGATCATCTATTAGTTAACACCATCTCAAGGTACATCTTAGGAGGGGCCCTATCGCACTACAATTTCTGAGCCACTGGGAAAAATGTGCGCATACTTCCCAGTCGTGAACGAGCACATATCCAAACGCAATAAAAAGGTTAACTATGCACCTTTTAGCTTTCATGTCCATATCCCTGACGTCCCCAGCTTTTGGATTACGATTCAGCAAGAAGTAAATTGAGAAAGCTCATCGATAAACCAAGCGAAGATCCTACTAAGCTACCAAGGGTTTGTTCAAACAACCTCTCATCTAAAATCGGTGCTGAGACGACAACAGGCACAACAAGAACACGATGAATGCAAGGAACTCTTTGATATGCTCAATGACCAGCTCATTGCAGAACTACCACAACTTCTGGACCTTCGTGTGCCATACTTCGATCCTAGTTTTGAGGCTATGATTCGGATGCAAGCCAAATTTGCTGAAGAGGGTTACGAAAAGTTGAGTGGGGTACAGCGGTACGATATCTATTCATATGGGCTTTTCCCCCTCATTAAAGCCTTTTGCCCTAGGTATTTTGGAGACAGTGTTCGAGACGACTACGCAGCGGGTCAGTTGGATGCACAGGTATGCATTTCTTGTTTGCATCATCGGTTTAAATTTAAAAGCCCTCAAACCTCAAACAGGTTGAAGGAGTTCTCCAAGAAATGCGAGAGCTTTCTATTTGTGGAGGTAATTAGAAATATGAATGAGTTGTTCAACTGGCTCAGATAGGCGAATGGATGGACTGGACACATGTAAACATTTTGGGCCTGTCAGCATAATCACTTGCTGCCATTTCTTCATTTGAGGATCATGTTGTAGTCGACGAAAGATATATATATTACAAAGGATGTATGCAGAAGTATCGATTATTTGACTCATTATTAGTATACATAGGGGAGTCGACATAAAGGCAGCTTAGAACTGTTGTCAGCCAAGTGCAGGCAAACAATCCGCAGTGAAATACCTTGTTATTTACATAGTTAGTTGGCGTCTTCAAGCCGGTTGATCAAAGAGACAGTTTTAGATTTCGAGATGCGGTGCTCCAAGGCATGGTTACCACCACCCCTACCTCTAGGCAAGCGTGGGCGAGTCGGCCCATGGTGATTATTGAAAGGAGGAGTTTGCTCAGTCGAATCAGTGAAGCGGCTGAGGAGAGGCAGGTGGGTGTCGTTCGTAATATCATTGCGAACAAATTGTCGTTGCTGGTTGGATTGGGCAGAGGCGTCGGCATGATAACTCGAGCCTTGAGGAATAGATTGGGATTGAGGTGCGGAATATCTGTGATTCTGATTGTTATGGCTCTGTGGGTCGTAAGCGTACGAATTTGAGTTGTTGTAGGTTGGTCGGTAGCTCGAACCACCTTGATAATTCCAAGAAGATTTTTCTGACTCGAGTCGGAGGGCCAGGGGCGTCAGGCGAGACTCAGGCGAAGGAGAGCGTGCATAAGTTGCCGCACGGCTCCAATCACCGTCATGTTGCTGATACGACGATGTCGATGGCTGGACATAGTCGCCTTGGCGCGAGGGTGGACTGCCAAGTCGATATCTTCTTGACGGAGGTGCAACGGCAGAGTCATCATCGCGATACCGTTTTCGTCCTGTAACTGGTATGTCCAATGGCGATAAAGATCGGCGATCTTCATTGTACTTTGGTTGCGGAGAAAATCCCCGACTCCCAGATCGTTGTATATCCCTGGAATAATCGTTGTGGGAGGAGGGTAGAGGATCGGGGATACGTCGAGGCGGCGGCGAATAATGGTCGTTGATACGAGGGGGTTGACCTCGAGGTCGGATCGGAGGCAAGCGATTTTGGCTACTCGCTGCAGGTGCGCGACGCGGAGGAGAAAAGTGATCGAGACCTTTCCGCGGCAGCTGCTTCCGATGTCTTTTCATCATTTGATCATCGACCATAGCAACAGGCTGTGCCCACCCGTCATTCTCAGCAGCATCTGGGCCCATTTGGGGAGAAACAGAAAGATTATTAGTTTGAAAGGCTTGGTTTATCGTGTCTGCAGGAGTGGGCGTTTGTTCATGAGTTGCCAAAGGTGGTACGTTACGTCGGAGTGCTGCCGGTCGTTTCTCTTTGGGTACAATCGGCGAATTCGCCAGGAATGGGCCATCCAGTTGAGTTACAGCCGGTTCTGGTGGCTGAGCGGACGATCCTAAAGGTGGAGTGGTTTGGGAGGAAGGTAGATGATCCTCCGAACTTGATGGTAACCTTTTGGTTTTCTTGAAACCGGGCAGTTGTATTTTCGGTTTGGGCGGGAGGGCAGCAGATGGTGGTGCAACATAGACAGGGAGGGCCAGAGGTGAAGGCATCGGTAAGACAGGTACATCGTCTAGAGGTTCCAACTTCGGCTTCTTCATGGATCCTGGCTGACTTGCTGGAGACGTTCTGCGCATTTGACCCCCGTTTATCTGAGATGAAGATAAGGGCTTGCGACGAGACTTTTCGGTAGCTACTGAAGGCTGATCAGCACCGCTGGAATAAGGTTTCTGTTTGTGAACGTCAGGGACTCCTGGACCATAGAAGAGACCATTCGCATCCATGAAAGGTCGCAAATTAGCATGCTGTGCCTCTGCTGAGACGGGAAGAACTCGAGAGGGAGGGACGACAGAAAGATTTCCTGTATCAGGACTACCAGGATGACTATTTATCTCCGCGTGTATATCTTCGAAGTCGTTCAAACTTGTGGTAGGAGAATTAGAAGTATGCACGGGTAGCATACTGGCTGGAAGTGATGAGCTCCCTTCACTCAAAGGTGTCAATGGCGACGGCGATGGATGTGAGTTCAAAGGTCCAGTATTGCAAACACCATCAGCAGATTTGAGATCGACTTCGTGGACATAATTCGACGGCATCCCAAAAGTGGAATTATCTGAAAGAAGCAGTTTATCGATAGACAATGGAATACTGGAAGTCACTTCGTGAGGTTTTGTACCTTGCATTAAAGACGAAGAGATTGATGATGTCAGATTGACGGCGTTTGAGAATCATCTAGTCTGATGCTACCAGAAAGAGTTCTGTTCTGTTGCTTGGAACTTCGAGGACTAGTGGTAAGTAAGGTTTTTTTCGATACAACATTGCCAAATTCTGCATGGTTGGGGCTCGATGAGACCGAAGCTTGGTGCGTATGAGGTGGAGGCAATGGAGTATGTTGAGAGGGAGGGGTATGGCTATTAGTTGTTAAAGTTGCCATGGATTGTTTCTCTTTGGCTTTGTCTAAGATGTCGGTGACGGTATCAGCAGATACTGGTGGTTGGTGGGCCGCGACCGCTAGATGCTTCGTTCGCGCTGAAATTGCCTTCTCGTGTCGTTTGGCTTCGGCTTCAGCCAGCATAGCTTTGGCTTTCTCTATTTCTTGGCGCTTCAACACTTCCTTCTCATGAAGTTCCCTGCGCTTCTGCTCATGTTCAGCAATCAAACGAGCCTCTTTCTCCGCCTCAACAGCCTGAGCTTTCTTTTTCTCTTCGGCGGCAACTTTTGCCAGATCGTCCTGAGCTTGTTTCTGGTTTCGCAGAAATATAGCAATTTCTAATTCCTGTCGTTGGCGTTGCAGCTCCAAGGCTTCCTTTCCTTGTCGAGATTTCTCTTCCTCCTCAACCTTCAGCCTTTCTGCCCGAACCTTCTCCAGCTCAGCATCACGAGCGTCAACTTCCGCTTGGGCTTCAAGTCTTTGTCGTTTAAGTTCAACTTCCACTCCACGACGTTTACGCAACTCATTCTCTGCTAACCTTTTGCGTTCCGCACTTTGCTCGCGATGTTGATTCCAGGCCCGAGTAGCCGCATCAGCCTCGTCTTCGACGGTCATTGCGCCTGCCTCATGGACACCGGTCTGCAGGCCAGAGAATTTGCTATGCCTGTTGAGATCGTGTGATGGTTTATCGGCTGAAGATTCGTTTGCTTCGTGATCAAGTTGAAGGGCTAACTTTTTCTTGCTTTTCTCGATTCTGTATTGTTCAAGTTGGCGCAGGTACTTGGATTCGTAGGCGTCCCGTTGACGGACCCACTCGGCCAATTCGCATAAATCATCTTTGAGCGCCTGAACGGTTGCGTTATACTCCCACTCTCCACTCGAACCTACTCCTTGACCAGAGCGGATTTTTTCAACCGCACTCAAAGCCACGTCAGCCCGGTTCTGTACCGTCGCTGCCACGTTGAGACAGTCTTGCGCCGCGACCATAGAATCCTGTGCCAACAACGATGCCTGCTGAGCAAGTCTATGAGCATTATGAGCAGCGGCTAGGATCTGAGTACATTGATCCTTGGCAGACTGAGCAGCCGCAAGAGCGTTGGTAGTGCTGATTGGATTGAAAGTGGAGAGTGAAGACGAAAGCCTGGATTGGAGTGCCCGTAATGCTGTAAGCGAGTGCACGTCCTCTCCAGAAGTAAACGGGGTGGAGACCCCACTGATGCCACCTGCTTGCGTCGAAGTTTGAGCAAGTGGTGCTGATAGCCTGATTGGAAGATGCGAGTCGTCAGACGCGGATGTGACGCGTTGTTCGGTAGTAGTTCTTATCGCTTGTTCTTGCTTGGCAGTGTATACCATATCCTGCGACAAATCAGGTTCTTCCCCATATCTACGATTTTGAACTGCGCTCGACATGGCAGACGGACCTTCTGACAAGGAACTGTCTGCGTGTCCGTGTGCTTGGGTTATAGATGTAGCCATAGGTAAAACGTCACTTTGTGTTGCTCTAGTGTCAACGACGGGCCTGCTTTTTTCGAGAGGATCTCCCATAGTGACATCAACGGTGTCATTCCTCTTAGTGGCTGAGGATTCTAATAAGGAGAGACGATCCTGCAAGGATGGCCGTTTTGCACTGTCACTTTCTGGAAGAGGAAGAGTCTGAATGGATTGGTCTGGCCATGAAGAAGATGGTGAAAGTTGGTCAGAGTCATGGTCATACTGTGTCTCTGGCTTCGGCGCAGATATGCGCTTCAAAAGCTCTGGTTGCTGTCCTATGGTCCTGAATTGAAAATCAGCGAACCGAGGGCCTGCAACTTGTGGAAATGGTGCAGCTGAAGGGTTTCGAGTAGTACGAGCTGATAATCTGAGGCGAGTATCTGAATTGTCGAAGGGAGGGCTTGCCATGAGCGACGCTGCGATGTGATCTGGAACGATATCAGCGGAGAACAAAGAAAACCAAACAGGTCAATCAGTCACCTAGATTTTTTTTAGAATTGAGTCTGGTTAATACAAGTTCGAAATTGAGTTGTCTATTGCAAATGAAGAGACTAGTCGATGTGGGGAAGAACAAAAGAGCTCAGCACTCAGTACTCAGCGCTCAGCGTTAGTATATAAAAAAAAGTTCCAATTTATGTAAAACATTACTGTGGGAAAAATATAGATCGACTCAAAGTTTAAGGTAATCATCTTACGGCATGGGTCTCACACCCAACCTCAGTATACAAAATTATTATGCAAATGTAGATATATACATCGCTTTGAATTTCAACGGCCAGGTTCGGATTTCGCCTCTTTGTCCTCCTCCTCGTCTTCTGTGTCATCTTCCATGCAGCCGATATGCATGCCCGTATCCTCTTCTCCAGATTCAGACACCGTAGCGAGTACATAACCGTAGCACTTGTTACAAATGGTGTAAGGAACGGGACATGCTTGACGAGCAGTAAGTCTTGAGTAAACCTCAATTGGTGCAGCGGTGAATTTGTCCAGAACTTGATTCACGTTGCGCCACTCGTTAAAAAAGAACGCCAAAGTCATTCTAATTTGCTCACCGATTACCATGTTCAACTGCGACCAGTGCACCCGGTTATGTATCGTGATATTTTGCTGGCTATTTAATATTGTGTTTGATGTTTTCGGTAGGCGATGTACGCAGCAAGTCTTTATATCTCTCTGCGTATTCACGTCGATAGGAAAGAAAAGGACTGCAATTGACAAGACGTCTCACCAACCTGAGCTATAAATAGCTGTCAGACCCGATCAGGAATCTTGAAGTGGACAGAGACTTGCCTCCTTCGGTACAAATATTTATGATCATCGGCTTCTTTCGCTAAGATCGAATCATGATTCATGCCATTCAACGTTTCTTTCTTTGAAAAAAAAAAATATAAATAAAATATTTTAAAAAAAAAAAAAAAAAAATAAAAAAAAAAAAAAAATTTTTTTAATAAAAAAAAAAAAAAAAAAAAAAAAAAAAAAAAAGAGGTTAAGGATGACAATGAAGTGGAGCACCCCATTATAGTACTTGTGTTTTTTGCTTTCTTTATTCCCGCTGGTACACTACTGCCAACGGATCACATTCCGCCAGAGGCTGATTGGTTACAATCTTTGAACCCTGCGCAAGATCATCGATCAAGACTCAAGTGAACGGTGGACCACCGCTGCCACGCCTCCCAACCACCTCGCACCTCTTGCTCGCTTAGGAACAACAATCCTAACAATGCTTCAAAGAACAATTGACAGGGATTTAAATTTATTGATCGCCGCTTTTCGAAGCTTTCAGGGACCAAAACTTGAAAGTGGCCAGGTGGCGGACCAAGAATCGTATTTAAAGCCCCCTACTTCGTTTCAATCCACCCCGATTCCTATCCCCAAAGCAACTCGCAAATTTCTCGCAATCCATACAGCCAGACAGGCTTAGAATTCCACAGTCCACAAAGCATGGTAAGCATGAACGCTTTCTATCTCAATGCATTGTATCGATAAGAAAGAAGCCTATCGAAAAGCAATCACCTCGGGCAGTCCGACTCGACTCAGGTTCTGTCGCGTCAGTTAGTATACCAATGCCAAGACCGGAGTTTCAGTCCCCATATGTTGAAGAATACGCAAAATGCGGATGTACCAAAGATGGTGGAAAACCATGTCGAAGATGCCAATTGATGCTCTTGTCTGACAGGCAAGTTGAATGTTAAAGATGAAAGTGTTTGCAAAATGGCTGACCTATTTTCACCCATCAAAATAGGTTCTGTGATCTTGTAAATCTCCAATGCGAAAAATGGAACACACTCGAATGATACAGCAACTCTCCAGGATGCCATTTATTATTTAATATCAGTCTTTAGCTAATGATTCATAATGAATTTAATTCTTATTAAATCTGTTAAAAACTCGTGACCTATGACGTTAGCGGGCAGCCCACTTTTTCTTTGTTGCTTTTGCGCACTATGCTTGTACAGGGCAGCAGACTAGTAAATCTACACATCAACGTGGCCACGCTTGACAGATACAGGATTATTCGCAATTTCTTCAGGAATCAACATACCGTTGTGCCACAGACTCTCATTTCATCTTCACAATGCCCACTAAAACCACCAAAACTCACAGCCGCGGGTCGAGCAACTGAGCTCATCTCCACCCAACATCGCTCTTTCCATCCTTCAACATTACGGCCATCACAGTTTCCTGAAAACTCTCAAAAAAAACACGAGGACCCAACACGGACCCTAGCCAACTCAAATCCACAGTCACCACACAATCCGTTGTCTAACCAAGAACAGCATGCTCCTCCGCCACGCAACGATGAAAACTACTCTCGTTTCTTCCGACGTCTCGCATTATCTTTGCCTCATCCACATAGGCCCACACGTGATGATTTCTTGAATGTTGCAACAGGTTTTTGGCAACGATTGCGCATTCGTTTCAAATGGTTTACTATTAAATCATTTCGTAAATTCAATGCGGACGACATTTCTGCCTTCATTACTTGGTTTCTGATGAGTCAAACGTTATGGATCTTAGTTGGAACGTGAGTTTTTTTCTTTCTCATGTCCAACCAGGTCTCTTGATTTCATACCTCCTTTGCAGTACAACCTTCTTTTCCGTGGTATTTGCAACTGCTAATAGCCTCCGCCTTCAACGTGAGATACTCTCGTTGCATTGGACATCTTTCGGATAACAAACATAACCCTTCAGGTTACGTTGCACGCGCTATCAGTGACTACCTCACCTCTGAAACGGGCATTACTATTATTTTCGAATCTGCCATCGTGCCCAAGTGGAAAGATTCACGTCTTTCATTTAAAAATGTTTATGTTTCGAGACGACCAGACACACCGACTGCTGTAAAGCTATGGAAAAGTACAGGGCATATGGCTGCTGTTGGCTACGATGTTAGCAATCACCCCGCATACCACCGCATTGGCGAAGACGATGATGAACCCGACATTAGTGATTTATATGATGAAGATATTAATTTCACAATGTTCGACTTGAATATTGATTCTGTAGATGTCACACTTTCTTTGAAAAGGTGGCTGGATGGAAAGGGCCTTGTAGAAGACGCTGTGGTGCGAGGCGTGAGGGGCATCGTTGGTTCGTATTTATTGTCTAAAAAAAGAAAAGCATCCTGACTGACCTCGTCGTATTCAAAATATAGATCGTCGAAACGTTTTTTGGGATCCAGACAATCCACTTGATCCAGCTCTCTTCCGTCACGTTGCTCATTCTGGAGACTTCAACTTGGAGAAACTCCAACTCGAAGATGTCTTGGTCACAATCTATCAACCAGGCAGCTTTCGACCATACACGGCATCCATCTTTCGCGCAGATATACGCTCTTTCCGCAAACGATGGCTGTTTTACGATTTCTTACGCGCTGAGAATGTGGTTGGACAATTTGATAACTGTCTGTTTAGCTTGCATAAGCCGCAAAGCATTGGACGGACGAATGAGAAGGATCTCAAGGACGGTGAATGGGCCAGAATGGTGGTTTATGGCTCCCTCATTTAGATCTCCTTTTGACTGATTCTTCTGCAGACTCGATTTCGTATCGATGGCGTTAGTATCGATCACCTACAAAATTCCACTACAATGGAGGGTCCTATCTCGTGGATAACCTCCGGAAAGGTTGACGCTGTCCTTGACATCAAATTCCCTCGCGACCCTCATGACAATCTCCCATTCAATGCTATTCTGGGCGAGATTGCCGATGCCATTTCAACCTCGCTTTCTGACTCCACTCTCATTCCTGGTCAAAGGGAACTTGCCAAACCAGCTTTGTCTGCACCAACAGATGAAGAAGACCGGGAGATTGAAGACGACAAGCCGAAGGTAGTCATTGATATTGATTTGCGATTTAGAGATTTGAAAGCTACTGTTCCCATCTTCAATTCGGATCTCTCATATGTAAATAATGCTCTCATAAGGCCCATTGTTGCTTTCATGAAGTGAGTTCATCCACTCATACACAAGGCTTCATATTCTAAATTTACGGTTTTTTTCAGCGCGAACCGTACTTTGGTTCCCATACATTGTCGGGTGGTGAAAGATGTGAGCGACTTTGATGGATCCTTCACGGTAAGTATTAGACGTTGTTTGCCTCATTTTATACTGATTAATTTTGTGGTTATTCTAGATGTGGGAAAGTGCGTTGAATACCATTCGTACCAAGTTGATAAACTGACAGAAATTATAGCTGGGCTTATGGATGAAATATCTCTCAAGGTGAATCATCTCCGTATACAAGACAAGGTCTACTCTCTGAACCCTTTTCTCCAGACATATGATGCCCTGGCGTATCATGTATCACAAGCAACCATGAATCGTCGACGTATGAAGACCGTTAGTTTATGGAGCCTCCAGATGACAGCGGGTGCGGTTTTGTCTGCACTCCGAAACTCGATAGATCCAATGTCGGTGCAGCTGAAGGAGGCCTACGCACACAGTTCTGGTCAGATACAAACTAAGTTCCACGATGTTTTACCTTTAGTTCCTGAAGTGTAGTCTATTTGTGGATCGAGACTTTTGATTACTAAATAAAGATGATAGTTTTCAAAAATAACTCTGTATTATCGCAACTGGCTGTCTGTTATTGTCCGTAATAGTATCTAGCACTTTAGTCATGAACATTCTGGAGGTTGGCTATGACCTCCTCGATAGGGTATACCATTTCGCTTCTTATCCATTGCGCTAGGGTTAACTAATGGATGCTGACTATCAGGGTCTCGTTCCGGACTTTATTCTGCGCAGAGCCATCCGTTTTTTACTGCGTCAACGGTTGCGTGAGATAGACGCTGGCTCTTTTGAATTTAACCATGCTGCCAAAATGAAATGGATTGAAGATGTTCGTACTTGGACAACCATCGCAGAAGTCCCAGAGAAGGCCAATGAACAGCACTATGAGGTATGTGGACTACGAACCCTGTGTCCAGTGTTCAAGTGCTTGCAACTATAGAAAACTTAAACATTAGCTTATACCAAAGCCTTTTGATCAACTGTCTAGGTTTCCACTGAGTTTATTCTGTCTACCCTAGGTCCATATGGGAAATATTCGTCTTGCTTGTATCCTACTGGACGCGAAACACTTGCAGAAGCGGAGAAGCTCATGTTGGAAAGTTATTGCACGAAAGCCCAACTCAGAGACGGCCCTGATATCCTAGATTTGGGCTGTGGTACGAATTATTATTCAAATAAAATCCAAGTAAAGCCAACTCAAAACCCCTGATATATATGCGGGCCCATAGGATGGGGAAGTTTGTCGTTGTTCCTCGCGGAGGTGTGTAAATATACACCGGTTTTACCGTGTCAACGCATCGCTCTCAAATGATTGTAAACTTGAAAGAAGTACCCCAATTCTCATATTACTGGGCTATCAAATTCTTCTACGCAGAAGAAGCATATTGATTCTACAGCTAAGGAGCGTGGTCTTTCAAACATAGAGGTCAGGAACTTGTTTCTATCAATGTGAAATTAACCCTTCCGTTCATGAATATTATTTGCAGATTATCACAGCCGATGTCAATACATTCGAATTTGAGAGCTCAAAACGGTGAGTTCTCATGATGTAGAAAGACTCAGTAACTTGAAGACCAATTTTTTTATTCAGCTTCGACAGGATCCTGAGTATCGAGGTATTTAATCCCCAGTGACTTTTTCTTAGAGCGTCTTTTCAGTCATAAACGCGGTATCTTGTTATTAAGATGTTTGAACATATGAAAAACTATCAAACCTTGTTCAAGAAAGTATCTACCTGGCTCCGACCTCTGAGTGAGAAGCGCCAACTTCAGGACATCACGACGACCAATGAGTCAGACGAGTCTCTCCTATTCATCCACATATTTTGCCACCGAACTACCCCATATCACTTCGTCGAAGACGATGGATGGATGGCGAAGAACTTCTTTTCAGGTGAGGGCTACCCACGTCATCCGTTGAAAGGTTGAAAATTCATTCAGAAAGCATAGGAGGAACGATGCCTTCTCATGACCTTTTCGTGAGTCCAAAAATAACAACAACAATAACAACACCCCCCTCTGAACCTCAATACTCTTAAAAACAAAAGCTTATATATCCTTTACCAGTTATATTTCCAATCCGATCTTACTCTTACCAAAAGCTGGTATCTGCCTGGAACACATTACTCGCGAACGCTTGAAGACTGGCTAGCTCTTCAAGACAAAAATAGAAAGGGCAAGTTATCATCGGTGTCTTCCTACAAGTTTGTCTCCTAATTTCCTTTCTCAGAGGGCCTTGGAGAGCTCCAAAAATATGCAACTCAAAACGGCCAGCTAGCAATTGAAGGGATAAAGACATTTCATCGGTGCGTACGGACTCGACACAGAGCTCAGACATCTGACTGTATTTCAGCTTTCGTGTATTTTATCTGGCATGTTCAGAGTTATTTAACATGGATAGAGGTGAACAGTAAGTAAAAATTTTGTTCCATCTTGAAGAAATCATGGTCTAATCGACATTCAATCCAGATGGGGTGTTGGACATTATCTCTTCAAGTTGAAATAAAGATAAACATGATAAACCGTACAGATGTTGTATTACAGTGTTCACAGTGAAACCAAATGAAATTTTGCCGCATACATTTGGAATGTGCCATATCTCCATGGACAACAGCATGAGGTAGAACAAAATATCATAACATAGTTGTCTAGCGCTCTTGGAGGTTGTTAAGTAGGCGGAGAATGTTAATGACTAAAAATCAAGGGTATGAGTGACAGTGTATAACCGAGCAGACACACTCACAAAGATTGATGAAACTGTGCGGAAGACAATAAAAATCAGTAGATCGTCATTAGAAGAAGCTGAAAATAGGGTACGCACTCGAGATAAAGAGAAATGGCGCCCATGATGTACTCATCCGGAGAGAGACGTTTGTTAATGACATAAGTGTCGTATACGATATAGCCGCTGAAGATGAGGCAACCTCCAATTGCGAAAATAAGATCCATGGTGCGGTTGAATGGCACGAATATGCCAACTAAACCCGTCATGCCTGTGATGCATCATGAGATCTAAATGGAGCGAAGATCAATTCGAGATATTGCGTACATAGCGCAATTAGTCCACCGAACAGGAACGGTGCCATTCCTGAAAAATCATACTTGAGAGATTATAATTCAGTTCAGTGAGAAAGTATTTATCAAGGCAGGGACAAACTTTGGATTGCAGAGTGAATAGAGTCAGACCAATGAAGACGCCAAGCGTAATCAACCTGAGGGTTCAAATGAATAATGGAGATAAATGAACAGAACAGAGATAAAACACACAGTGCTTGAAGCACGATGACATTCTTGAAGAAAGCAACCGTTATGCCTAGGGTGAAAGCTTCCAGGAGGGTGAAGGTCGACAACAGAACAAAATTCCAAGGGTGAGAGTGGCGTTTCCAGTAGAGAAGACCAAGATTGATCAGAGTGCCAAAAAGAGGGACGAAAATCGCCCAAGTACTTGAAACGAAAATAAGTTAAATTGAGAGCGTAATAATGATAATGACGTACTGAGTTTGGACCCAGAATACGGTCGATGGTGATTGTGAGATGATGCCGCCAACGATAGCTGTAGCGCCCTAGGACCGCCGTTAGAAAAAATAAATAGACATATTGGAAAATTGGCGTCACAATTTGGCAAACTGTGACGAGGCGTTATCCGTCAGAGACATGGTCTACTGGTGAAAGCAATGACTCACGAAGAATGGTGTAAACTTTGCGAATGAAGGCGCTGCGAATCTCAGGCGAGCTTTCAGAGACAGAGACTCCGTACTGCAGCTAGATATCAGGGTGTAGTTCTAGGAAGCCAAAACCACCAACGGACCTTGAAGTCGTCTGGGAGATCGCCTTGGTCGGGTTGATCATAGAAACCACCAGCTCCACCACGGCTGGAAGTTGCTAACAGAGGTTCGCGGGTCTCATCGACTGAATGATAGTTTGAGTTTTGTTGTGCAGCTGTTGGACCATATGCTGGGGGCGGAACTGGATAGTTGCTCATGGTTGTATTGGGTCAAGATCCAAAAGCAGTGTCGCCTGACAAAGCATTGAAAGCAACCTGTCTACTTAATTCAACCCTTTTCATCGAATTTCAATTTCGCCTTTGGAAAATGGCTGACCCTCATACTACTGAAGAAATATCTCTTCAACGCTACTTACTATTGAACTGCCAAGTACAAAGCCTAACCGATCTTACTACGTGGTCGATATGGCTCCATTGCCTTCTCGCTCACTCCCTCAGTCAGATAATATAATTGCTCTCGCGCAAGGACGTCCTCAGCGATGCCGTCTCACCCCTTCATTTTCGATGCCAGACATTAATGGTTTAGACCTCAGCCACACATTTGGGAACATTGCATCGTCCTGCAGTCCAAATTCACTTTCCGGATCACTCCTTGAACATGTACAGGCCCATCATCCTAAAATTTCCACTTTCATCACGGCATTCAACGCTCTCAGAGTCCAATTTTCTCACCTCAAACGTCGTATCTATGGTATGGAAACCGAGAATAATGAACTTAGGCACGCCAATATGGTCCTCCTTTCAGATTCCCAGGCCCTCGAGCATGAACTCAATAATTTCCGTGCTGACTATTATGCCGAGCGATTTCAGAGCAAGGTCCGCGTACAATGCGCCAGGGCGGACAAAGATAAGATCATCATTCTCAATGACAAACTGGAACAGGCAGAGAAATTTATCATGGCCATGGTTGACATCAAGCTCCATGAACCTGTCCTTGGACGCGCTGCGAAAGCAGTCAAGGAAGGCGCAGACGCCGAAGAAGCTCTTATCGACGCTGTTAGAGCGGCTGCGAACAAGAAAGGATCTGCCTGGTCCAGGATTATCCCTGCCATCGTTGGTCCTCGAAGCCCCGAACATTATCTGTCAGCCATCAACCTTGCTCTCATGTTACAAAAGGACCTACACGAACGCGAAAAGGTATCCAGCTTTTGGAAAACGATCGCAAAGTTGGACCCGGTTAACGCCAATACCATAACCCCTTCCTCATCGCTTCTGTCTGAGGTCGGCGGACAGGAAGTCGAACATTCCATATCCGAACAAGCAGTGCTAGATGAGATGATTGCCCTTCTGGCAAATGGCGAGACGCTTTCCAGGAAAAGCGAGTTCATCCAACCTGTCGTGGCGTATTCTGCGGATGTCGTTGCTTCTGAGTCAATACTCACAGAGGACAAGGTTTTCGAGCACGCTGTGGCCTCTACGCCCATCGTGGATTTATCAAGCATTCAACCATTGTATGCAGAGCCTGTTTTTCAGTTGTCATCCCTTTCTTCCGCCAAAGAACGCAGCACCCAGGCGAAGCCGCCCACCAAGGCACCCAAAACAGTCAAGGTCCCTGGGGTCAATCCGCCGATGCCTATCAGCCACATACCTGTCTCTCCCGCTCGTTCAAAGGCTAAGGCTTCTCAAGTTGTCCAATCAAAATTACCATCTCCCGTTTCACCACCGAAAATCCTATCCAGCATTTCGCCTGCTAAGCCGGTCAGCCCTTCGAGATTTTCTTCCAAACCGCCAATCACGCCCATCCGTAAGGCGCCATTGACACCAATTCGTTCCAGGCTGTCAACGCCGCGTACGAATACTTTTAAGCGTCCAGTCCTCACAAACATCGACCTAAACAGACCTCTGGCCAAAAAGGATACCTCTAAAATAGCCACGAAACCCACAACTCCTGCCAGTACCCCCGACGATACTTTCAGGAAGAAACCGATTGGAGATAACTCTAAGAATCTCGCAAAGCGACGCGGGGTTATTTTGGAAGAGATTAGCCATCCACGCCCAGTAGGTATTTACATTTCATAAGAAATTGGTTGCTGATGTTATTCCAGAGCATCGTCGCAGAGAACGAGAACACTGTCCTTCCGATGACTGCTGAAATTGAAATTTATGAACCTCCCACTCCTTCGTTACCCACCTGTGTACCTCACGCCAAGATAACAGAAGCAAACAATCCTGCGTCGACCTTGATTTCGACAGAGGACCCGATACATATCCCCCAAATGAGTCCTGCCGACAAAGAATCGCCCCTTCATTTTACCTCATTCGATCTCTCTCCTGAAAATGTTAAGCGCGGGTCTTTACTCGCTGCTCAAGCATTGCAGTCCCTTGAGCGTATCTGTGCTGCTTTCAGTAGCTATAGTCTCGGTTCCCTCGAGATGACTGATGCAGGTGATGACGACGATGACGACTTACAGTCTGATTCCGAAGACCTACGTTTTGCAAATGAGCGTAATTCCGATGCGGTACCCCCTGCCAGCTTGACCAATCTTTCTCACACCTGTGAAGCGCTGGTTGATCTTGAATGTTCGATGGTTTCAAACACCAGCCTTAGTGAGGACGTCAACTTGGCCGCCGACGAAGATCCTCCAGCATTTGAACGTCCTCGTCCACCTACACCTGTTGTGAAATGCTCCACTTGGGCTTCTTCGCTTCCGCGTCAGCATATGTCTCCAATATCACCTGCTTCCTCTTCCTCCAGCTCTTCTTCAGAGTCTATTTCCATTCCAGCGACCGTTCACGGCCAGAAAATTTTCAAGTCCAGTCGTGGCCAGCCAGATGGATCTCCAACCCCCGCGAGAACGCCCATACCCGCTTCGTTCAAGCCTTCTCCGACATATCTCACAGACAAATTTGCCAAGTCGCTAAAAGATACTTTCTATAAGGCAGTGCCTCCATCACAAAACCTCTCCCTTCTTCCAATAAAGCAAAAGCCAAACAATTATTTCCAACAGCCGCTACCGCCATCACAAAATAAACCCTCCACATTTCCGCCAAGCGTCCTTGATCACAAACCTGCACCTTTTGGGTCTTCTCCCTGTAAACCGCGATCGAACACCATTAACATTGTATCTCCACTGCCGCCAACTCTGTCAACACCTAGACCAGAAAAACTGTCACCTACATCTCCTTTCAAACCGCGATCCTATACTATTAATACGGTTTCTCCAACGTCATCAACACGCCGTAGCCCTAGACCTGAGCGCCCTATGGCACCAACCAAACCAAGATCCAATACTATCAATGCTACGCCAGTCAGCCAATCACATACTGCGAAGACGATTTCGTCCTCTGCCAAACGGCGCTCGAACACTTTAGACTCATATCTGCAGGTCCCTAGTAAAATCGCAAGAAGCCCAACTAGGACTAAAGCTGTTTCTTCTGAGGACATCACCTCTCCTACTGCTGCCTTCATGCGTCGCCCCGATGTGAAAACGGCACCAGTCAACACTCGCAGAATGACTAACTCTGTTGCGCCTCTTATTCCGAATTGGTCTCCAGCCTCTCACAATGGTGCCTTGTCCACAACTCAGTATAGAAACATGCTGAGAGGTGGAGTTAACATGGTGGTCCGTTGAAATCTGACTATGCTTATATATCATGTAGATCTAAATGCCGAATGATTTATTTGTATTTCTCAGATGTAAGATTATATATCATGTAGATCCAATGGCTCAATGATTTATTTGTATATCCATGTATTGAGTTACCCTTTGGTAGAAAGCTTGATTTTCTTCTGGCGGTACACGCAGTGGGGTTTCAAGTTAAGTACATTAGCAAGTCAAAGTCGTGTGATGTCCCTACGATACGCTAAGGTGCTTCAGTTCGGCGAGCGTAAGCCCTACAATTTATCATATGGCGGTAAACCCCACTGCTCTGGTATAAACTCCTCTAATGAATCCAGAATTTGATCAGCTTCCTCCGTACGCGTAAAATCAAGCTTTCGAATATTACGATCAGGCACCCAAACGACTGGAAAAGCTTCAATGTACAAAAGTTCATAATAATGAAAGTGGCGACATACCGGACATCCCAGCTCGTTTTCCTGCTTGCATTCCTGGGAAAGAATCTTCAAATACCAGACCCTTTCTGCATTCCCCGATCTGTATATTCGTCTGTGAAACTTCGGGATGGCCAACGTCCCTGTTTAACATTTCCCGAGCAGCAGTTATGAATATGTCTGGAGCTGGTTTGCCTCTCATTTTAAATTCATGGCCATCCCAGCATACTACCTTCCCTTCAAAACAGCCAAAAACGGATTGCAGGTGGGCTGTCTTCAAATCGTAGTTCCTGCGGCGAGAACTTGTGGCGATCGCCATTGGGACATTATGTTTCTTCAAATGATGGACCAGTTTATGCACGCCTGGCAAAAGGGTAACTGTGGGCCAGAGGGTCTGTGAGACACGGTTCCTCTCTGCCAGAAGGGTATCTACGTCGAGTGAAATGTCTGGAAAGAACGAGAGAAGATGACTCGTGGACTCTTTTTCCGCTGGTACATTTTATTAGAAAGTAGAGTCAAATTTGGCAGATCTCCTACGTTTGCCCATACAGCCAGCCTTCATATCCCAGGTCATCTCTTTCCCGTACTTTCCCAAAACTTCATCTATCGGAAGGTTTCGTACCTCGGTCAAATCCCGATCGAATCCCAGTCAGTTTGGACTTACTAGTCGTGATCGTGTAGATCCTCTCCGAGTCGATCAGTAGACCTAAGTAATATTCAAACATGTGTCAGCAATGAATTGGAAAGTACTATTCAATAATAATTTACAGACCGTCCAGATCGAAAAGAACATATTCTACGCTTGGTTTTGGAGATTCAGTCATGTTGATCATAATCTGGCCATGCCCACTCAGTCAGTTGCCGAAAAGGGTCCAATTGACCGGAGTTTGTAAACAAGGCTTCGTCCTCGTCACCTCGAAACAATAGATACACATTCCAAAGCAAGCCTCACGGATGGCCACTCAGTACTCTAGAGACAAAACTCACCCAAAAGGACTTTCTTCACCGTTTCGTAGACGCCGGTTCGGTCTGCTCATTTTCATTTTGCTCGGTTTCTTCTTCTTCTATTTTGTTCCTTGGGAACTGCCATCTTCACTCAGAGGAGCAGGCTTTTCCAGTTTATCGCGTGCGAATGTCGCGCAACTCATAAAGTCGAAGAAGAAAGTGGAAGTAGGAGAGATATACGGTCTTCTCCACCTCGTGACAGGCGATAATGAGCAGGAACATGTACTAAGCAATGTTCATCTTGACCCAACTGTCTCTGTCGAAATGTCCGTTTATGCTGCTGGAGACAGCAGTCTAAATTGGGAGAAGGAAAGGGAAATCATTGACAACAATCATCCTATCATTGTATTCAGCAAGGTATGTTGTTTTGCTCCTTAACTAATGTGAACTATTGTGATATAACATTCACAGACATATTGCTCGTAATTATGATGTCTCGATCCATAATACAGAGACTGATTCTAAACCGTCAATCTATCCAGTTTTTCATCGAATGCTAAGCAGCTACTGGCAGCCTACGACATTCAACCACCTCCAAAAATTGTTGAAGTGGACATCAGAGGTGAATGATCAAATCATGTTTCTAGTAATATAACTGACAACTAATACCTTTGTGGCCCAGATGATGGGAATATGATCAAGCACATTCTATCACGGCTGACGCATCACTCTACGTTCCCCAATATTCTCTTTAGAGGAAAGTCTATCGGTGGGTCGGACAACCTCAACAAGTTGCATTTGAACAAGACTCTGGGAGAGCTGATCGAGCAAGCTGGGGCGACTCCCAGGTCGGACGGGTCTGCGAAATAGAGGGTGGCGCCGCAATTCGGAAGCATTCTGTCCAATGTGTTCAACTCATTATTCATACATGTATTAGGAACAATGGTGCCCATGTAGTTTTACCTTCACACTGAATCAAGACCTATCACAGTTTATAGCCTCACTTTCAGAATTAGAACTATTTGTCTGCCGATCAGGTACTATCAATGTTCGGGACTATGATGGGAACATGCCTGTTATGTACTCTTGCTGTACCCCGCTGCTATTGTAACTCGTATAAGTCTGTATATTCCTTATTTCTCACATAAGGTTGCTGGACAGGGTCCCGCCTGAATTCCTTGGTTGCGTTATTGCATTATGGCCAGCCAGGTTCGTTCCATTATCGTGCTAAAACGACTGACATCTTCAACGTAAAACTTTCCCGCTCCACATCAGGATTGATTTCCTAGTTTTTTTTTGTTTGTACTCGACTTCCCTCAATTCGTCGCAAGCCCGTTTGCGCCCCTCCGAAGCAATGCTTCGGCGAGCCAGAGCCAGAGCCACGCTCATTACCTTTTCGCTTCTTTTATTACTTATAGGTCTCTTCTACTGCACCTCCAGGCTTACGCGGCCGGTTTGGCCAGTTTGGTGGCACCCTTTCAACGCGACGACCCACGTGCCTATTGTAGGCCAATGTCACGGCGCTCCCTCGACCTCACCACAGGTGCTCAATGGACCTCCTTCTACACGCTATAGAGGTACGGTTAGTCTTTCATGACTCATCTGAGGCAAAATAAATCATAAACCTAGATAACCTTCGTAACGACACAAGCTATATCACTGCTTGGTCAAATGCAGGTTTCAGTACGTCCAAGCTTGAAAATAAGATAAGCTCTCCAGTTGACGTTTATGCGCGTAGCCAATCAATTCATGAATTATGTGCGTAATGATACTTCTGGTTCTTTGCTCTTCTCTGACGCGGTTTCTGAATCAGGTTAATATGATCTACCTTGGCACCATTGCGAACCGCATACCCATAATCCCTCCTTTTGCCCCAGATCACCACATTTGTCAGTGTCTGCTGTTCTTGTTCAAAGACCGACTATCTTACATATTAGTTTGTGTCCATTCAGCATCTTCCGCAGGAATTATTCCATTCGGAGACATTTTTGATCTCGCGCATCTACGTCAAGTTCTTCGCAGCCCTATTCTCGAATGGCGCGATGTGAAAAAGTTGCCATTTCATGATCCTTATTCGACGTCTGAGATTGAAGATTTAGGTTGCTGGTCCACTCGTAAAGAAAGTGCAACTGAACCTATCCGAGCAGAAAACGTCGTTCATCATCTAGGGCTGGACGTTGCATATACTCGCGTTCCACTGCAGACTCGCTTCAAACCTTCTGATTCCGAGGAGCCTCACGTCGTCTTCTCACAACTGGCAGCTACTATATATCCTGTGAACCCCCTTGTGTCCCCTCGAAGCCTACCAAACTTTGCACCTTCTCCGCTTGGACACAGTCTGAGTCCCGATGATAGATTGGCATGCTTCGACACATTATATTATGCTACCTCTGGGGTGGATGTGTATGAGTGGAGATTCTCCTGGTCTCCTGTTTGGCAATCGATTGCTCGACATTTAAAGTTCACTCAACCTATGCTACGCCTCGGTCAGGAGTACCTCCGGAAGGTGTTCCGGGTCCATGAGTCCCAAGAATTACCTCAAGTGAGTGGCCGCAAAATTGCATGCTAGATTAAATAATATTTGAACTCATAATTTTTGTTGTTCAACAAGTTCATAGCTGTTCACATTCGTCGGGGGGATTTTGCATTTTTCTGTTCCATAGATGGTCATCAAGATTGTTTACCACCGCTTTCCGTATATAAGAGACGCGTGGACGATGTCGTGGCGGAGATAAAATTGAGTCATGATGTCGTTCCGCATGCTCTTCAAGTTCTTGTATTGTCAGGTAACTATCTAACTACCTGAACATTTTTCAAGGATCCTGGCTGATTAATTCCTTCTATCACCGAACTGGTCAGATGAAGTATCACCTCAGTTCTGGGAGGAGGTCCGAAAGGAAGGCTGGTGTCATATCAACCATACGACGGAGCGCACATTAGAGCGGTTTGGCGAGTGGTATCCTCCACTTATCGACATTATTATACAGAGCTACGCTGTGGGATTTGTGGGAACCGAGGATTCGACATTTAGTTTGATCGGCCAGAGGAGGGTGGAGCATTGGAATGGTGGGGTTGCGAGAACCGTGGACGTGCGTAAAAGCTTTTGACATATACTTGCTATAAAGTAATATAAGCAAAACACTCTTCTGTAATATGTATTAACCTTTTCTGCATTAGACTTTCGACTCACGTACACTTACTAGCAAAGATAATCACCACCGCAAGTAAATAGGTGATTGGTACTAATATTCAATTGATGGATACATCATCCGTCGCACAGCGACATCGGAACGAACTGAGCTCAAGGAAAGTAAGAATTGACGCTCCTAGCGAGGCCTAGCGGTGCTCAACATGTCAATATCTCACATAAACACGTCTAAGCCTGAGCTCCACTTTAACACACTATGTACTTTCTAAAAATACATAATGTCGCAGTTTAGGGTGATAGCGAGATGACGAATAGATCTTCGACGGCGAGTTATCCCTTGAAGTGTAATTAGGGATCGTCATGGGTGCTTCTATGGGTAATATTGTATGACGACGATGACGAAATAAGGACCAGATTGCTGAAGTATTACCGACCACTGTGATTGCAAATTGAGCCCATTAAACGGAAGTAAAATGTGTAAGGGGGGAAGGTAAGCGAATTCCCAAAAATAGTATTTGTAACTACATGGTCACAAAGGAGTTTTGTTAAAGAGTTATTCCAAATATATATGTTCCGGTCGATACCCACAACGCCGAGTAAATGATGCGTTGACAGTAACGAACTTCGGCCTGCCGCGACAAGGAAAATTCATGCTGTCAAAAAGTCCGTGTTTGGTGTTGAGAAGTGGCTGACAGAAAAGTTTGATAAGTGTGACAACAAAGGAGAATCACGCTGGCGTTATTTACAACCACCACTACCCACCACGTTCTTTAAACTTTTTGCGCTTTGTTCCTATATATTTACTCTATGCCTCTCCCTCGCATCAATAGCCGCACACCGCTCCAAACCTCTACACATATTTCGCCGCTTTCGTCTCCAACAACCATGTCAATATCTCCCCTCAGCGCATATCTTATGGCTGCCTTTCATCCACGCAAACCTAAGCACCGTACAACCTTTGCCGCCTTTCTCATTCTCGTTTGCTTGACCGGTTACATCTTTGTCGCGCACACATCGTACCCCTCTATATCTCTGAGGCATTCAGATTCACCAGCCGCCGATCAACTAGCCGTTGCTCTCGAAACGATTCAAAACTCTCGGCTTAGACCAGGAGCTACAGAAACAGCCAATAGGCATCGATTAGGCAAGGGTTATCGTCATACCGCCCCATCCTTGCGTTTAGATCCTCCGCAAGAACTTGCTGCAATCACCAGTTTCCTGGCAAGTCTCCCACAGAACGTTATCCCTCTTACTGTCGACCCAACACGACCCATTGATCCGCAATTGGTGCTGGATTTCGATACGCGCGGTTATCGAGCTTATGAAGAAGTTCGGGCAATGGTAGACGACGTATGGACAAGAAACCCTGTCTTCTTGTATTCGAAGGTTGGTACCTGACATCACCTAGTTTATTTACCCAAGATTAACTCAAGGTTGTTAGGTATACTCTCCTGCATCACGGGAGCTCAAGGGTATGCTGAACAATTTGAACCTCAAACCCCCTCCGACAATAATTGACGTTGACATCCGTGATGACGCTGAAATTTTGGTGCCCATGCTCAAGCGCCTTCTTCCCTTTCCCGACCTTCCTGTACTTCTCATCGGCGGTATAGCCGTCGGGTCGATAGAGGAAGTTCGCGAACTCGAAAAGGACGGCGAGTTACAGAAATTAATTACTGCCTCGGGTTCAGCTATCGGCGGTGCGAAGAGGAGGAAGCACAAGAAGTAAAGCAAAACTGTGTTTGATCCTCTTCCTTGTCCTCAAATAAATAAGACGTCATGAACACGGATGATATTTACGTGCAGTTATCAACAAAGCCTCGCCATTTTCATCTCCCGATCCTTAACTCATACCCACTTTCCATATCCATAACCATATCCGTGGAGCCCACGCTCACCAACACCACACACACTCGTTCATACACACTGGTACAACCTCCTTTACGTCTTTTTTTCTTTTTGGGTGGAAGAGGGAGGCTACTACTTTCTCTCTTCCGGGCGGCTTATTGAAGCCACCTTATAATCTGTTCTATTCGGCGTCTATACAAATGGGATACTCTTCTATCAAATTCGATTATGATCCCACTCTACGCTTTGATCATAGTAAATACCCTAGATAACGGGAAGTTTCAACTGTGGTGTCAGCCGCATCTATCTAGCGGGCAAATGAGCCCAGCACGGCTCATGATTGCTACTGACGAGTTGAAGCAGTGACTGTCGCGCTTTTAACCCAGTGATCTGATCCTGATCAATAAGGATTTGAGCCCGCTGCTCGAATGCGACAGTTTTAAGTCCTTCCGCAGTTTTTCCCGCGACAATACTGATGCTTTAGGCTACCATAATTAACGCGTTCCTTCTGTATCTCCAGTTTATAAGCTTATACCTTTGATCTGAGTTATTGACCACGAGATTTTTAAAAAGAATGCACCGTGTGCGTCGTACTCGTTTCATTTATCGTACCATATGGCGCCAAAAACCCAGAACTCGTAGACGGCTCATACTCTTTGAAATTGACATCATCGATGCAACACTGACTACTAAGTTAGAGATTATTTGGATCCTGCATAGCACGTTTGTTCCCGCATGTGCTCCTAAGTATTCCCGGGCCTCCGGTTGAGAGTGACTTGCTGACATTCTTGTCCTCTCGTGATCGGTGGGTTGACTGCGGGTCGCCGCACTATTTCAAGTACCTCACTTTTTTCTCGGGGTCGCAACGTCGCCTCTGAAGAAACACTGGGATTATTTTACATAATGGCTGACGGCGTGTTACAATCATTGTATCGCTTTCAGCCTCCAAAAATCCTCTGTCACCGCACCTAGGGTACCTACATCTGTGAGCTGGTAACCAGTAACCCAATGGTGGTTGTAAGGCGGCCTAAATATGTTCAGAGACATTGATAGTTGAGGTGCTCCATTGTCATGGATCGGATGTTCAAGGTGATGCCGGGATTGACGCATGCCAGTACTACTACGTCTGTAGAGTTCAAGTTCACCCTGCAAGGTCTTGGCCAAACAAAAAAATCCTCAGGGGGTTGTACAGACTCAGGGGGTGGTTCAGGAAGTTAATTTTACTGTAACGGTCATCTTAGTAATAGCGTGGTATATAGTAAAAATTTGAGCCGATGTGATTGCACAGACTCAAGCTACGCAGATGTACACCTATTCATAGTATATCCGAATCTGTAGTGCCTCTGGTAAATTGGACTTGTGGATGGATGTCAATCGGGAGCTACATAAGAACTAATGGAATAACTTCGGTCCCTTATACTATTTTATATACTCAGCTGCGTTTCCGGTGTTGGAATAATAATGATCTTGAATTTTCTACTAAAATTTCCAGGAATGCAGATGTTCGAAGTTTTTTGATCGTTCAATACACTTATTTTTTTTTATAGTGGATTATAACATACATATATATAGTTCGAATATCATAGTGGCATTCCGGCACCGGCTTGGCCGGTGTCTTGCAAGTGTCGCAATTTAATTTGCAGCAGGGCACATTCTCGGTTGACCCCTCGGCCAGGAGGTCACGCAGATGTGGGGCTTTTGTTACTTGCATAATTGCGCCACACTCTGCACGTGACTGAGGGAAATTGAATAGCAATGCCCAGCACTAGGTGCACTAGGTTGGAGTGTACGCATCAAGTAGTGTTACAGAGATATTCACTTTCCCGACTGACTTTGGCAGAGGACCCATCAGTGTTTGGGCAGCTCTAGCTTGTAAAATAGTTATCAAATTTATTTACAACATGATGGCTTATGACCACTGGCAGCTTAGCCGTGACAACACCTTAATGTACTTTTGGAGAAAATTCAAGTATTTTCACGACCTTGCCTTCATACCCGATAAGTATGTCGCTTGTTAAAGATAATGATTGTGTCTGCATTGAGGAAATCACATTTGACTTGGATGACCCGTTACCTGATCGGATATACGAGTCCTGACATTTAATTAATCCGATCTCTTTTTTTTTTTTTTGCCTCATAAAATTTCACTCTGCTAGATCTTAAAGCTCGAAGCTTGAGTAAGCGTTGACAAGCAACACATTTTTGCCTTGAGCAATTTTCAGTCACGATGGCTTCCGCGGCCGCCGACGCTTGTGAACATTGCACTAGATTTACAGATCATAATTTGCACATATCTTCATCCGTCCGATACCTTGGCATTGCGTCAGGTATGTCATCGATCACCTTTGGATCATTTCGTTGCTCAAAGACAGTGAACCATCAATGCATCAAGCTCAAAACTCAACTTCCTACATGGCGGCGTGTAGTTTGGGTGGATGCCCTTCATTGAGTACGCCTCGACAACGCTCTTTTTCTACCAAGTTTCCGTATACCCGGTATGACTGTTGTCACTAGTGGAACTCGAACATGCTTCGATGGGGCCGCATAGGTAATTATTGAGCATCTGCTTGCGGCCATGGCTGACTACCCTGATCTTTTCATCGTGCCAGGTGGGCGATACCTGGTCGGTGTTGGAATACCGAAGACAAAATCAACTTGGGTGATCGAATATCCTTTCAGTTTTCCTTTATACCCAAACCTTTTCATTCCCTTTGTCCTCGTTGTTCTTTAGCATCCCTTTGATAACCGAATTCTCTATATTCTTTGTTTATCTACTTACAGTAGTCTACGAAATACCTAGTACAAAATGGAGACTGTTCGTCGAGCATCTCAGTCGTTTGCCGTATAAACAACTGAGGTGAGACATCTTACTTATTCTTTACTACGGTTACTTATACATTGCTTAGCTCTTCGTGTATAGGTACATATACCAATTTATAGTCATTTTCCGTATAATTGGGCTATACTTCCAGTGCCGAATGCAAGTGTTGAATATTGGCAGTTTCGAGCATCGGAAAGCTCAACCGAATTGGGAAGGATTACATAATCACAATAAGAATTTGTACCGTAGTTGTAGTACTTTTCTTCACTCGTTTGCAAGGCGCTCGTACCGCGCTGGCCAAACGTGAATTACATTGGTATC
>Ga0193743_1000066_pt1 | contig 72989 bp, 76 predicted proteins | sample L2c2metaG_FD_143038 | JGI IMG/M metagenome (GOLD analysis project Ga0193743, IMG submission 143038) | Soil microbial communities from a riparian zone of the East river system, Colorado, United States - L2c2 | ecosystem: Environmental > Terrestrial > Soil > Riparian zone | place: USA: East River... | reverse complement strand
CGGACCAACTGCCGGCCCGGGTAGGCAGTCTCGGATGCTCGGCGGCTCCGGGACCGCCCGCGTCACCGGCAGGAAGTTGGCGTAGCACGTTTGCGCCGCAACGCCAGGGTTGGGACGAATGTCCATCCCGGTGCCCCACCCCGTATTGGTGATCAGTTGGCGTACCGGGAACATCTTGGAGGCGTCGGGCAGCGACCCGCAGCTCGGTTTGCCACCAGGGCCGCCCTTGGCGGCCACGATCGGCAGATTGTCCGGATAGTTGTATTTGTCGTTGCTGAACAGAATCGCCGAGTCGGAGGTATTCGTGCGTCCGTTTCCGCCGATGCTCTTGTAGCCCCCGTTGTCGAGCCACCATTTTGCCCCGACGAGGGTGCAGGTCAGCGACGGGTCGTATTTCATCAGCAGGTTGGTGGTCGGCTCGAGGATGTTGATCGCGTCGATGAGGTTCTGCCGGTTCGGCGCGAGCAGGTTCGTTCCTGCCTGGGCGAAGCCGATGCTGTTGAGCAACAACGTATCTAGCGCGGTGGCGTGGCGGGTGATCGTGGCGCTCGTGGTGCTGGCCGCATCCAGCACCGCGACGATGTCGTGGGCAGCAGCGCCGTAGGCGTCGCTGAAACCCTTCAGCGAGCGCCAGTCCTGGCGAATAGTTTCACTACGCGGATTGAGTTGCAGCAGTAATTGATTCGCGTCGGTGATGGCCTGCCCGAAGTGCTCGCCCTGACCGCGGAACCCTTCCGACAGCGCGCCGAGCACCGCGTTCAGTTTGGCGGGGTCGATCTGGTCGAGTAACCCGACCAGGTTTTCGAACACCGTGTTGACCTCGGTGGTGACATTGCGGGACAGCAGCACTGCTCCGGCGGACAGCCGTTGGGAGCTGGGGGCGTCGGGATAGATCAGGTCGATGTACTTGGCGCCGAACACGGTGGTGGCGCTAATCTGAGCACCGACATTGGCGGGGATGTATTTGGCTTGATCGGCGTCGATGTCCAACTTCAACTCGACAGGTTGTCGACCGCCCGTGACGCCGGCGACTCGGCCGACTTGCACCCCGTTGAGCATGACCTTGGCACCGGTCTCCATCACGAGACCGGACCGGTCCGAGGAAACCGTCACCGGCACAAAGGACTTCAGCGAGCCGCTGTACAGCATCGCCGTCGCCACCACCATCGCGGCGATGACCGCGACGAGCATCGCCGTCCACCACGCTGGACGGAGCCGCCATTCCCCTGGTCTGGGTTCCATGCTCTATGACGCCAGGTGGAAGTTGCCGGACTGGCCATAGACGGCCAACGAGACCAACAGAAGGACGAATATCGCCGATACCAACGACGCCCGCACGGCCCGCCCGACCGCTTCCCCCACTCCGGCCGGCCCACCAGACGCCGTGTACCCGTAGTAGGTGTGAATGAGCATCACGACAATGGCCACCGCGATGGTCTGCACGAACGACCACAACAGATCGCTGGGAATCAGAAACGTATCGAAGTAGTGGTCGTAGACGCCGCTGGACTGCCCGTACAGCATGATCGTGCCCAGCCGCGCCGCCGCGAAGGCCATCAGCGCCGCGATGCAGTACAGCGGGATGACGACGATGACGCCGGTGAGCACGCGGGTCGACGCCAGATAGGCGACTGATCGAATTCCGATCACTTCCAGTGCGTCGATCTCCTCCGAGATGCGCATCGCGCCCAGCTGGGCGGTGGCGCCCGCGCCGATCGTCGCGGCCAGGGCGATGCCAGCCGTGGCCGGCGCGATGATCCGGACGTTGATGTAGGCCGACACGAAGCCCGTTAGCGCCTCCACGCCCACCCCGGAGAGCTGGTTGTAGCCCTGAACGGCGATCAGCGCGCCGGTGTTCAACGTGAGGAAGCCGACCACGACGACGGTGCCGCCAATGAGGGCCAGGGCGCCCGTGCCCAGGCTCATTTGCGCGATGAGCCGGACGATCTCCGCCTTGTAGTGCACGACGGCGGTGCCGATGGACCGGAGGGTCAGTCCGTAGAACTGGGTTTGGCGGCCGACGCGATTCCAGCCGTTGGCAAAGCCGCCGAAGGTGCGGCGCAGTCGCGGATGCAGTGAGCTCGGCTCGCTGACGATGTCGCTCATCAGCTGACCCCGAACTGCGCAGCCGTGACGATCAGGTTGATCACGTACAGCGCGAGGAAGGAGTACACCACTGTTTCGTTGACCGCGTTACCGACGCCGGCCGGGCCGCCGCCGACCGAGATGCCCTTGTAACAGCCGATGAGACCCGCGGCCAGGCCGAACAGGCCGGCCTTGAGCAGCAGGACGAAGACGTCCTTGGACCCAGTCAGCAGCGTCAGCCCGGCGACGTAATAGCCCGGTGTGACACCCTGGACGAAGACGGAGAACAGGAACGATCCGACCAGCGTCGCAAGCGACACGATCGCCGACAGCATGACCGCCACGAGGCCGGCGGCCAGCACCCGGGGCACGACCAGCGACTGGATCGGGTTGATGCCCATCACCCGCAGTGCGTCAAGCTCCTCACGAATGGTGCGTGCGCCCAGGTCGGCACAAACAGCCGTGGCGCCTGCGCCGGCGACGACCAGCACTGTGACCAGCGGGCCCAGTTGCGCCATCGCGACACCCGCACCGGTGCCGGCGGCGTCGTTGGCACCGAAGTCCACTAGGAGGACGTTGAGGGTAAATGCGGCCAGCACCGTGAACGGCATGGCCAATAGCAACGCGGGAAGCACCGAAACCCGGGCGATGAACCAGCACTGCAGAAAGAACTCTCGCCACGCGAACGGCCGCCGTGGAATGGCCACCACCGTGTCCAGCGCCATCGCGTAGAAACCGCCGACGCCGCGCAGCGGCTTCATAGCCAGGTTGTGTAAGTCCATCGCTCAACCTCCAAGCGTTTGCTGGCAGACGACGTGAAATGCCCCGGACACCTCGGGCGAAGTGACCACGCGTTTGCCGTAGTCGTCGAGGGGAGAAGACCTCGGGCGCCAGCACATGACAACGGCCAAGGTGAGTGCGCCGGCTTCGTCGATACAGGCCTTCACAATCCCGGTCCTCCATGTCGGTGAACGGAATCGACCGCGTGATAGTGGGCACGAGCACGGGCGATGAACCAGGTCTGCAAGAGGAACTCGCGGAACGCAAACGGCGGCTTGAACATCTGCACCATCGCGTCCAGGGCCAATGCAAAGAAGCCGCCGACCGCTCTCATCGGTTTGGTGATCGTGAGCGGCAGGATCAAGTCCGGCCTTCTTTTTGGTCACTGGGCGGCCGCATGGGTCCGTTGAATCCCTCCGTCAGGCACCTACCAACGGCCGTCTCCGACTTGGGCAAATCGTGGCCTCGGTAGATCCGCCTTACGGTATGCGGCCGGTGAGGTACGGCACGATGACCCGCAGGATCAGATTTTCTTGACATTTGGGCTCAAAACCGGTGTGAGGCAGCGGATGCCTGGCGCGACGCTTCGATGCGTGTCCGCACCGAGGTGATGCCGGCGCCGATCGCAGCTTCGGCACCGACAGATAGTACGGTTGCGTTTCTCCCGAGCCCCGACTAATGTGAACAGTACGAAACTGTTCTGTACTATATGGGATTGATGCCGATGCGTGACACTGACGATGCCTCGCTCCGCCGTCCTCGCATGAGCCCGGAGAGAGTGACCGAAATGCTCGGTGCGGCAATGGATGTGCTGCGCGAGGTCGGTTATGAGGACCTCTCGATGGACCTGGTCGCATCGCGGGCGCGGTGCAGCAAGGCCACGCTCTACCGGCTCTGGCCCGGCAAGCCGCAGCTTGTCGCCGCAGCGTTGTACGCCACACGGCCGGCGAAAGCGGAGGAGATCAACACAGGCACGCTCCGCGGAGATCTGCTGACGATGGTCGAGCTGTTGGCCTCCCAAGCAGAGAAGGACACGGGGCTGATCGCCGCGATGAGCCACGCCGTGCTGACCAAGGATGAACTCGCCTTAGCGGTGCGCACCTCGCTGGTGGAGCCCTGGCTTGCTGAAATGATCGGGGTCGTCGACCGAGCTGTCGAACGAGCCGAACTGCCCTCCCGCCCGGTCGCTGCGGACTTCCTGCCGGAACTGCTTCTCAGCGTGACGTTCATGCGTCCGCTGATCGGCGGCCGCCTCGCCGACACCGACTACCTCACCGGGTGTGTCGACCATGTCCTACTGCCGGCATTGCTGACGTCGTGATCCGGGGTTCCACCACCCCACTGACGATCCACACCCCTTGTCCCCCACATCTGCTGACGCGACCGACGTCGGCACCGCGCCTGCATCGACCGATCCGGCGACCCGCCATGGAGGTAGATCAATGCCCGAACCACAGCCAGCCACGCCCGACGGAGGCTTCCCGGCGGAGCCGCGCCTCACCCCCCTCGAACCGGCACAGCGCACCCACGAGCAGCGAAGCGACCTGGCGTGGGCTGAGCGCGCTGCTGACTACCGAACAGCTGGTCCAACTGCCCATGTTGGTGGGGCATTACATCTTGCTCGGCGGAGTGCTCCACTCGCTCGGAGTGCCCCTCGAAAGTGGGCAGATAGCAAGGAATCTCGACTCGATTGGGTGTCTCTCGACAGAGGGCACACCCAGCCGAACACCACACAGTAAATCCATCAATTCGAAGGAGGGGCCGTCATGCGCCTCGGAGTAATTGCCAACCGGCTGGTCCTGGTCGACGGGGACACGGCCGTCGACATCGAGCAGACCAGCAACGGCCGCTTTCCGGCCGATCCTGAACGGCTCTTCGACGCCTGGGACAACCTGGTCGAATGGGCGGCCACGGCCGAGTTCGACGGGGAACGTCTGCCCCTCGACGGGTTGCAGAACCCGGTCCCGGCGCCACGTCAGGTCTTCGGCATCGGCGCCAACTACACCGACCACCTCGAGGAGGCCGCGAACGCTCGCGGCTACGAGGGGGACGTCACGGCGATGCTGCCAAAGGACCCGTTGATCTTCACCAAGTTCCGGAGCAGCCTTTCCGGTCCCGACGACGCCATCCCGCTGCCGAGCCGGAACGTCGACTGGGAGGTCGAACTCGTCGTCGTGATGGGCCGGCGCGCCGAACGCGTGGCCGAGAAGGACGCCTGGGCCCACGTCGCGGGACTCACCGTGGGACAAGACATCTCCGAACGGGAGATGCAGCTGGCCGGGATGGCTCCGCAGTTCTCCATGGGGAAGTCGTTCCCCGGATTCAGCCCGCTCGGACCCGTCATCGTCACGCCCGACGCCGTCGCGGACCCAGACGATCTAGAGCTCGGCTGCAGCCTCAACGGTCGGGTCATGCAGAAGGCCCGTACCTCGGGAATGATCTTCTCGGTCGCCGAACTGATCGCGTACATCTCCAGCATCTGCCCCCTGCTGCCCGGTGACCTGATCTTCACCGGTACCTCGGCGGGCGTCGGCTGCTTCCGCAAGCCGCCCGTCTTCCTCAAACCCGGCGACACGCTCGTGAGCTGGGTGAAGGGCATCGGCGAGCTGCGCAACCCGGTGACAGCAGGTTACGGCTACCCCGATGACAACAACCACAACAACGAGGCCGCAGACAACTCATGACCACCACAACACGGGAGCAGTACGACGTCGGCGGAGTCCTTCTGCCCCGCCCGTTCAAGATCCGCCGATTCGGGCATTTAGGTTTCAACCTCGAGCACCTCGACGACGCGATCACGTTCTACACCGACGAGCTCGGGTTCCGGGTCACCGACAACATGAACCTGTTCGAGATGCTGCCAGCCGAAATGGCCGAGGTAGTCGACTACGCCAAGACCGTCGTCACCGATCCGCGGATCGTGTTCACCAGCAACTCCACCGATCACCACGCGTTGTTGTTGGCGCACAAGACCTTCGGCACGCTGTTCGGCAACGATGCGGTCGCCAAGGACAACACCGTCAGCCAGATCACCTGGCAGGTCGGCACATTGGACGAAGTCATGGACGCCGTGGCTTACCTGCACGCACACGGCGTAACGACCGGCCACATCGGGCGGGATATGCCGGGCAGCAACTGGCACGTCTACTTCCTGGACCCCGACGGCAACAACGTCGAGCTGTATTACGGGATCGAACAGGTCGGCTGGGACCGCAACTCCAAACCCACCCCGATGCACTACCGCGGCTTCCACTCCCAACCGGAACGGCCGCAGATGTCCGAGGCGGCCGAACTGTACGAAGCCCAAGACCGCGGCATCGACATCCATTCCGGGTGGCGCCCCGACGAAACCCACCTGAAGGAGAAATACAACGTCGGTGGGGTGCTTTTACCCCGGCCGTTCAAGGTGACCGGCCTGGGGCCGTTCTCCCTCTTCACCGACCGCCTCGATGAGATGGTGTCGTTCTACACCGCGGTGATGGGCTTTGAGATCACCGAGGAATCCCGCTATGACGGGCGTCGCATCGTGTTCTTGCGACACGGAGCCGAACACCACTCGCTGGTCCTGGCCGACAAGGCGTTGCGGGCCCACCTGGGACTGCGGCCCGACGCGGCGTGCCTGAGCGCAGGCCTGCAACTCGGCAGCTACCGACAGCTGTGCGACGCCGTCGAATTCTTCCGATCGCACGGCCGCGACGTCGTCGAGCTGCCTCAGGAGTTCCACCTGGGGATCGACTACGCCGCACACGTCCGCGACCCCGACGGGCATCTCGTCCAACTGTATTACCGCATCGAACAGCTCGGCTGGGACGGCCGCCCAAGGTCCGCCCACCTGCGGCCCTCGATCACCCAGCCGTGGCCCGAAACCGTTGACGCCCAGAGCGATACCTATGTAGGCCAGGCGTTTCTAGGACCGCTGGGGTGAGCGCCGACCGCGAATGCACCGGCATCGACTGCTCCCACGACGGCGACGTGCTGATCGTGGGAGCGGGGCCCGTCGGACAGATCACCGCCCTGCTGTTGGCGCAGCGCGGGCTGCGTGTTGTCGTGCTCGAACGCTGGGAACAGCCCTACCCGCTGCCCCGCGCGGTCGCGCTGGCCCACGACGTCGTGCGCGTGCTGCACACCCTCGGCATCGGCACCCGCCTCGCGCGACTGCTCGAGCCGTGGGGGCAAGCAGGCGAGGAGCTCCTGCTCGAGAGCAGCGACGGTGAGCGGCTCGCCGACACCGAGGTGTCGCTGGACTCTCCCTCGGGCCACCCACAGATGTCGAGCTTCTCGCAGCCCGATCTGGAACAGGTGCTCGAGGACCGGGTGCACGAGGTCGACGCGATCGACCAGCACCGCGGGGTCACCGTGCGCGACGTGCGGGCACGGGACGGCTTCGTCGACGTCGTGGGCGTCGACCGCGACGGAACCGAACTCAGCTTCTCTGCCCGATATGTCGTGGGTTGCGACGGCGCGAACAGCGTTGTGCGCGAGGCGATCGGCGCGCCCGTCAACGATCTGCACTTCGACAGGGAGTGGCTCGTGGTCGACGTCGTCCCGCATGAACCGTTGACGGGTGCGATGCGCAACATCGGGCAACGTCTGGGCCCGGCACGGCCCACCACGTTCGTCGCTGCAGGCCCATCTCGGCGCCGTTTCGAATTCATGATGATGCCCGGTGACGATCCGGCCCAGCTTGACACCGACGCCGAGACCTGGAAACTGCTGCGGCCGTGGGGATTTGACACCACGAACAGTGAGCTGACGCGCCACGCCCGCTACACGTTCCGCGGCCGGTGGGTCACCCAATGGCGAATCGGACGGATCCTGCTGGCCGGGGACGCAGCACATCAGATGCCCCCCTTCCTCGGGCAAGGACTCAATTCCGGCATTCGTGACGCGGCGAATCTGGCCTGGCGATTAGCGTTGGTAGCCGACGGCATTGCCCCAGAGACGCTCCTCGATGGCTATGCCGCCGAGCGCACCGATCAGGTCGAAACCATCGTGCGCGAGTCGGTGGCCATGGGTGGCCTAATCTGCACCACCGACCCGGATGAAGCTGCGGGGCGCGACGAAATGCTCAAGAACGCCGGCCGCATCGACTTCCGCGCCGACTGGCCGCTTCGCACCGGAACCCTCCATGATGACCCCGGCGCGGGGACGCTCGGGGTGCAGGCCCCAGTGGCAGCCGCCGGAAGGAGCGGTATGTTCGATGACTTGTGTTCACCGGGCGGAACGTGCGTTCTCCTCGGCGCCGACCGTGACCCCCTCGAAGGACTCGATCCCTCGCTTGCGGCGCGGTGGCGCTCGCTGCATGGCCACAGCGTGCACTTCGGGCCCTCCGGGTGGGTCGATGTCGAACGCAAATACAGCCACTGGTTCGATGCGCTCAACGCACGCGTCGTGCTGATACGCCCCGACTTTCATGTGTTCGGGACGTCATCCGGGGACATCGACTCGACGAATTTGCTGGTCGCCGACTTCCTTCGCGAGGTCACCGGCTCGGCGGACCACCAACAAACCCCGCAATCCATCATAGAAGCCGCCGACTCCGAGAAGCCCGCCGCTCAACGCCGATGAGCGATGCCGCCATTCAAGTCTGACCGGCGCGGAACATGCTGTGGCCGAACGGGATAACCCAAACAGTCGCCGCTGCGTTATGCGGGTTCGTCCAGGCGTCGCATTCGGGGCCGGGTTCGATGGGAACATCCTGCTGCAGGGCCACCGGAGACTGAGGCCCTAGTGCCGGGTGTCGTCTGGTCGCGGCGGCTGCCCGTAGACGGCCACCACGACGGTGCGATCGAGGCTGTTCTCCGACCACACCCCGATGGCGTTGTTAGCGCAGTTGGACATGATGGCGCAATGGGCGGGGTTGTAATACCACTGGTTGATCACCTCAATGCCGATGATCGCCACGGCCGGATTGATCGCCGCGGTCTCGGCCACCATGCCGCGGAATCCGGCGGCGTTGGCTCGGTCTTGGACTGTGGACCCGTCGGAGCCGATGTCTGCGTCGAGGTTGCGATTGTTGAGCACGTCCTGGGGGTGCCTTTGCGCGGCCAGCTGGAGCTGCGGATTGATCTTGATATTGCTGGTACAGCCGGCTTGTTGCTGAACGGTGTAGACGTTGGCGACGACACCGTCGTTGAGGCGCTTGTTGTCAGCATGTGCGGTGGGCATCGCCAAGACCGCTACGGCGCCCAGCGCGGCAATCATCACCGGCGTCCTGCGAAGCGATGGGTCGATCATGGTGCGGCCTCGTTTCTGCATCTGCCCGGCGACTCCGCGACTCACACCGGGTCGAACTGCGAGATGAGCCATCGGCCGTGGATTCTGTCGAGGGTGACACGCACCGTGGCGGTGTCCGTCGGTGCATCGTTGCCGATGACTACGGTTTGATTATCGAAAACGAGTACGACGGCGTGGTTTTCGGTCACCGACACCGACGCGGCCGCCGGCACGGTGGCCACCGCAGAAATCTGCTTCTGCTTGGATCCGGGGATCACCACATCGCGGGTGAGCGAGGTATAGGAGTCCTTGAAGTTCCCGGCCAGCCGATCGCGGGCCGCCCCAAGATCCTTTTCGACGGTTTCGGGCTTGTAGGACAGCAGCGCCACCTGCCGTCGGTGGCCACGCGCACGGATTCGATGCGCGTCACCTGGGAATCGGGACCGAAGAATCCAGCCACCTCAACCAGCCCGCGCCCATCGCGAGCAGCAGCGCCAACGCCGGCAGCACGCCGTACGCCACCACGCGACACCACGCGACACCGCCCGAGGCCCGCGTGCTCTCATCGTTGACGTCGTCCGAGTCGGCCTCGCAGTCCTCGGTCGGCTCGGCATCGGCTTCGGCGATCCGCGCGTCGGTGACCGTTTCGGTGTCGACCGTCACGGCTTGTTCCGTGTCCTCCACGGTATCAATGGGCTTGGTCACGACACGAACTCGACGTTGGAGACCTTGGCGCCGTCGCCGACCAGTTGCACACCGATGCGCAACCGCCAGGCCCGCGGTTGCGGCTCGGCGGCCCCCGCGGTGGACGTCTTGACGGTCACCGCCACCAGCACCTGGCCCTGAGTGCCCTCTTCGCTATCCAGGCCAGCCTCGGTGACGGTCCCCTCAGACTTGGACTGGGCCTGCATGACCGTCTCGATGAACGCCGGTGAGCGCTTTTGGAAGTCGTCGTAGAAGCTGCCGGTCGCCGAATCCAGGATGCGCTGCACATCGGCCTGGGCCTCGGTGTAGCTGATCGTGGTGAGATTCAGGGCGCCCTGCCGGCCCACCTGGAGGAACAGTCTGCGCTGCTCCTGGGCCTGGTGGGACTCGTAGGCCCGATGCCCAGCCAACTCACCAGACCGGCCAACGCCACCACCATCACCAATCCCAGGACCAGCGCCGGCCGAATGCCCGAACCACGTTGTCCAACTGCAGTATCGGAGCATTCGTTTGCCTTGACGCCGACTTCGTCGTCAAAGTTGGTGTTCACCGTCCGCGTTGGTTCGCTGGCGTTTCGGGCACTGGCCGGAAACCGCCCGGAGGATCAGCGTGCACTAGCTTATTTCTGCGACAGTCGTTCCGACATCGTAGTCGGTGTCGATCTCGCTTTGAATCGACAGCTTCCCGCTCGCCGGCGCTTCGATGTCAGTTTCCGTCTTGTCGGTTGCCAAGACGTACAGCAGTTGTCCCTCCTCGACCATGTCGCCGTCGGACGCGAGCCATTCAGTGATCGAGCCCTGAGTCATCGCGACACCGAGCTTCGGAATACAAACGGGTACAGCCATCGGTTTTGGATCCTTTCCGGCTCGCTACGGGAGCTGCATGTCCTGACAGTAAATGGAGTAGAAATGGCGTATCTTGAGCTCCTGGTAGCGGCCGAGGACCGTCTTCTTCCGTTGGTTGTTCCGCAGGCCTTTGTGCATGCTCTCCAAATTGATCATGTCCTGCTGAAAGACGTTCGCGAGGGTTCCGAGTTCGGGTGCGGCAAGCCAGTTCTCATCGTCGCCGAGCCAGTGCACTGTCGTCGCGGGGGGACGTGTCCCACTGAATGGTGACAAGAACATGCACTCCATGAGCGAACGCTGGTGGTCGTCCCGATAGGGCCGGAACCGATAGGTGATCAGCGTTGAATAGCCACCCCACGGGTGCAGATTGGGGTACAGGCTGTAGTAAATCGCATCGACCATTTCCGCGTCGGACAACTCGTCAACGGTGTCCCCAAGGGACTGACGAAACTGCTCGCGCAGGGCGGCGGCCAGAATTGGTCGGGCCGCCGCGCCGCCCGGCACCACGAGCATCGGCTCTTCGTCGTCCCACTTGAGGGCGGCGCTGTCGAGTATCTCTTGCTCGGTGAGCTGTCGGGTCATGTGCGGGCTGGGAAATGCGACCGGCGATATTGCTCGTGAGAAATTGTCGAAAGCGTCGTACTGCGAGTTGGCGTCCCCGAGTGAGGGCAGGAGCTCCGGATGCGTGGTGATGGAGTGGTAGGACTCCATGAATGCTTCTTGAGCAAGTTTCCAGTTGGCGTTGATCACCTTGGCGACATGCACCGATTTGTAACGCTGTTCCAGTGGCCACCGAGCGAACTGCCGATCGAGTTCGCCGATGAAGTCGGCGAGCGGTGCGGCGGCCGGGTCGGGGTTGATGAAGACGAAACCGCCCCAGGTTCCGACACGCACTTCGGGCAGGTGTAACTCCGATGTGTCGACGTGGCCGAAGTCCCAGTCACACGGGAGCCGGGTCGGGGCGCCGTCCAGGCTCCAGGTGAATCCGTGGAACGGGCATTGAATGTTCTTCATTCTGCCCGGAAAGTCCCGCAATGAACGGCCGCGGTGCAGGCAGGAGTTATAGAACGCCTTGACGGTTGCCGGTTCGGATCGCACGACGAGGATGGAAAGATCGGCTACGTCATATACCCAGGTGTCGCCGACATCGGGGATATCCTCCTCGCGACAGGCCACCTGCCAACGGCGTCGCCAAATTCGTTGTTTCTCCCTCTCATAGATGTCACGGCTTAGGTACCAGTCGGTGGGAATCTCCAGCGGCCCAATGTCGTCGGCGCCTTGCATCCGCAGAATGTCGGGTACCACATGGGTGTCGGTGTCCAGAATGTCCTGGTAGGACGGTCCCGGGGAGCGGTCGACCCTAGTCTGCTTTTCGGTTGTGGTCACGAATGCTCCTCGCTTTCGCCGCGGATGCTGGCCTTGCGCGGGTCGGCCATCATCGCCGCCCGGTCGGCGGTGCTGATTCCGTTGGAGACCCATCGGCACATTCCGATGTCGGCGGTGCGGCGCTCACCGCTGAGATGGCGGGCGCTGTCGTCGAATATCCCTTCGGTGCCGTCCTTTCCGACGACACGTACCGCGCCTGGCGGATCATTGAGCTGTTCATAAAGTGTCCCGCTGAGCGGGTGCCGCAGAGCGACCATGGCGCGCTCACTCCTTTCTGCTCGAGTCGACCTGCCGGGTAGCGGTCGGTTGGTTTCGTACTTCGTCCGTTCACCGGATCAACAGCGTGCATGCGCTCACTCCCGGTGCACCGTAGACGTGGCTGAACGCCACTCGAGGATTTCCGGGAACCTGGTGTGCACCGGCTTGCCCGCGAAGCTGCAGCACATTCTCATAGACCTGCCGCAATCCGGACGCACCGATCGGCTCACCGTTGGCCATGCAGCCGCCATCTGTGTTGATCGGCGTCGAGCCACCGATCTCGGTGTCGCCCAACGTGATCAGCTTCTCCTGCTCTCCTGCGGCACAAAATCCGGCTTCTGACATGTGCATGATTTCCGCACCCGCCTCGGTGTCCTGAATCTGTGCGACGTCAACGTCGGCGGGTCCGATGCCAGCGTCTTCAAAGCAGGCCCCGGCAGCCTCGACGGTCGGACTGTCGGCGCGTTCGGGCGCCAGCCAGGGGCTGAATACCTCGAAAGACCCGTAGCGGCTTGCCTGACGCCAAGACCAGCGCGACCGCGCCCTCGCCCGGCGAGCAGAACATGTACTTGGTCAACGGATCGCTCACCATCGGCGCCTCGGCAATGTCGTGTTCGCTCAACGGTGTTCGTCGCCACGCGTTCGGATTGAGTGCGCCGTTGCGGAACGCCTTGGCCGAAACCTTGGCCAGCAGAGAAACCGGCAGTTCATGGTCGTGGAGGTACCGCTGAATCTTCATGCCGAAGAACTGAGTGGTCAGCATCAGGCCGGTCGACCCGTACCAGGCACCCAGGCCGACTGATTCGGGATCGGCGTTGAAGGCGCCCGGCTCGTGCTTGTCGAAGCCGACGGCGACGCACAGGTCGGCCTGTTCGGCTTCGATCATGCTCGCAGCGACCATGAGTGCGCTTGCGCCGGTGGCGCAACCGTTGCTGACGTTGATGAACGCAGTCCCGGTGAGGCCCAGCTCATTCACCAGAGTGTCGGCGAATCCACCGGATGCGCTGCCACCGACGGCGAACTGGACGTCTTTCCAATCCACGCCGGCGTCCGCCAAGGCATCCCGGGTGGCAACTACTGCCTGTTGACGGCCGCTCATCCCCGGGGTGCGGCCAAACCGGTGCATGCCTATCCCCACAATGGCAATACTCATGACTGCCCGCCGTTCTCGTCGGTCACCGTCCGAAATGCGTAGGTTGTCACCGTGACTCCGTCGGGTGTGCAGGTATAAGGCGTGAAGACCAGTTCCATTTCATCGCCGATGCGCGGGACCTGGTCGGGCCGCAGCGACAGTCGTGCTTCCACCAGCACCTGGTCCGCCAAATTGACGTATCCCACCGCGTAGGGCTCGAATTCGATCGGACCGTCGTATGGCGACTTCGGTCTGAACCGCTGGATCGTGAATGTCCACAATGTGCCGCGCCGAGGCAACGGATGCGCTGACATGTCGGTCCCAGCGCATCGAGGACAGGACGACTGCGTGGGAAAGGTGATGGCCCCGCATCCGTCGCACCGGCTGCCACGCAACGTCACCCCGTTTTCGTCGTCACACATCAGATCGGGGTCGATGAAGCGGTCGTCTGGCAGCTGGTGCAGGGATCCGGCCGGAGGCTGGCCGACGATCGGCGTGGAGTGTCTCATGAAGACCTCTTTTGCGTCGCAGGCTCTTTCGGCAGTCCGAGAACACGTTCACCGATGACGTTGCGTTGAATCTCGTCGCTGCCACCCGCGAGCCGGTACCCGGGGGCACCAAGAAGGTGTTGGGTCCAGGTGTACGTCCCCCACTCCCCCGTGTCGGCGGCGATCCGCGGACCGAGGAGCTCACTCATGAAGTCACCGATCCGGGTCAGGTTTAGCGACCAGACCAGTTTCCCGATTGATTCACTTGGGCCAGGCTCGGATCCGGCGTCCAGGCCGGCCGCAGCACGTCGGTTCAGCAGGTGTTCGGCGCGCAACTGGATGTAAAGGTCGGCGAGCGACAGGCGGATGACCGGGTCTTCCTCGGCGTTCAGATGCGCGACGGTGGCGAGGATCCGGTCGAACCCACCTCCGATGCTGCGCGTGCCACCCGTTGAGTGGTCACGTTCATAGGACAGTGTCGTCATCGCGACTTGCCACCCCGCGCCGACATCACCGATCCTCAGGTCGTCGCTGACCGGCACATCGTCGAGGAACACCTCGTTGAAGCTGAACCCGCCCGTCATCTGCCGGATCGGGCGCACCGTCACACCACGTGCGTGCATCGGAACCAGGAACGCGCTCAGGCCCTGGTGTTTGGGCAGCTGCGGATCATGCCGGGCGATTGCCAGGCCCCAGTCACAGAACTGTGCCCCCGAGGTCCAGACCTTCTGACCCGACAGGGTCCATGCGCCGTCCGCGGACTGCGTGGCTCGAGTGGTCAGGCCTGCGAGATCCGAACCCGCCGCGGGTTCGCTGAACAATTGGCACGCCAACTGGTCCATTCGCTGCAATGGTGGAAGCAGCGTTTGATGTTGGGTCGCCGTTCCGAATCTGCCGACCGTACGCGCGATGAGTCCCACTGACACCCCGACGAGTTCGCCCGCGGTCGGTGTGCGGTAGCTCGCCTCTAGTTCGTTGAACGCCGCCTGGTATCGGGGTGGCAGCCCACGCCCGCCGAGTTCAACCGGCCAGGTAAGCAGGGCGTACCCCGCATCGAGTTTTCGCCGGTGCCAGCGCGCCGCCGCGTCGAGCCGAACCCGCTGTTCCTCGTCGGGTACGTCATCAAAGACGGGCACCGCATCTGAGCCTTCGCCCCACCGGCTGACCGATGCGGTCGCGTTGTCTGGCAGTCCGCCATGCTGTAGCCACCGACTTGCCTCGGTGACGAAGTCATCGAAGTCCGACATCAGGTCCATCAGGGTGCTAGCTGCACATCTGGCAGGCCACCGTGGCGACGGTGTCCGCCGTCGGGATGAACGCCGTCTCGAGCGGCTTGGCGAATGGCACCGGAGTGTCAGCGCCGGTGACCCGGCGCACCGGCTGGGCGAGCTCCTTGAAGAGTGCCTCATGGATCAGCGATGACAGCTCGGCGCCGAATCCGGACCGGCCGACCGCTTCGTGAACCACCACCGCGCGGCGTGTCTTTGACACCGAGGCCAGCACGGTTTCGATGTCCAGCGGAACCAGTGAGCGCAGGTCGATGACTTCGGCGTCGACGCCAAGCGCGGAAAGCTGCGCAGCGGCCGCCAGACAAGTGTGGACATGGAGGCCGTATGAGATCAGCGTGATGTTGGAGCCTTCGCGCGCGATGTTGGCCCGCCCGAGCGGCACCCGCACGTCACCATCCGGTACCTCCTCTTTAGCGGCCCCGAAGTACAACAGGGTCGGTTCGATGAACACGACGGGGTCGTCGTCGAAGATCGCGGACAGTAGCAAGCCCTTCGCTTCAGCCGGCGTCGAAGGCATCACGACCTTCAGACCGGGCGTGTGGATCAACCACGCCTCGAGGAATTCGGAATGCTGAGCTCCGAATTGGACTCCCGCGCCGGCCGACATCCGCACCACCAGCGGGACATGGGCCTGCCCCCCGGTCATGTAGCGCAGCTTGGCCGCATGGTTGGCCAGCTGGTCGAGACAGACGCCGAGAAAGTCCATGATCATGATCTCGGCGACCGGGCGCTTACCCGCCAGTGCGGCGCCCGTGGCGGCACCGATGATCGCCGACTCCGAGATCGGGGTGTCCCGCACACGGTGTTCGCCGTACTTGGTGGAGAGTCCCTTGGTGATGTTGTAGACACCGCCTCCGGGATCCGAGATGTCCTCGCCGAGCAGGAAGACGTTGGGATCGCTGGCCAGAGCGACGTCGAGCGCCGAATTGATCGCTTCGGCAAAACCCATGACAGCCATCAGACGGTGACCTCCGCTACGACATCGGTATATAGGGATGAGACATCGGGCTCCGGACTGGCCAACGCGTACCGGAATGCGTCGTCCACGTCGGCGGCAACGCGGCGATCAATGTCGTCGAGCACCGTGTCACTGATTTCGTACTCCGCGATCAGCCGCGCCCGGTACGCCGGGAACGGGTCGGCCGCGATGGCGGCTGCCCGCTCATCAGCGGGCTGGTAGGCCAGATCCTCCCCCAGAATGTGACCGTGGAAGCGGTAGGTCAGCGCATCGATAAGGGTGGGACCGCCCCCGTCGCGAGCCCTGTCGCAGGCGGCGCCGATCGCGTGCCACATTGCAACGGAGTCATTGCCGTCGACGCCGGCCGAAGCGATCCCATATGCTCCGGCGCGTTCTGCCACACTGCGTACGCGCATCGAACGAGCGATAGGCGTGTGCTCCCCGTACCCGTTGTTCTGGCAGACGAAGATCACCGGAAGATCCCACACCGCCGCTAGATTCAGGGCCTCGTGGAAGGCGCCGGTGTTCGTCGCGCCATCGCCGAAACAGACCGCCGTGACGCGGTCCGAGCCGTCCAATAGTGCCGCAAGGCCGAATCCGTTGGCGATGGGCAGTCCGCCTCCCACGATGCCGGTGGTGACCATGACACCCGATTCGGCGTGCGTCACGTGCATCGGGCCGCCCTTGCCGCTGCACGTCCCGGTCGTCCGTCCGAGGTACTCCGCGACCAACGCCCGCAACGGGATTCCCTTGGCAATTTGATCGTGCAGGCCCCGATAGGTCGTGACGAGATAGTCCTGCGGGCGTAGCCGCGCGCCCAACGCAGCGGAGATGCTCTCCTGCCCGCGGGGCGAGTAATAGATCAACGTCGCTTGGCCGCGGCCAACGCGCTGGCGGAACTGCTCGTCGGTTGCCACGATGCGCGCCTGGATCTCGTACATCGTCGTCAGATCATCAATGCTTGGTTCGGTCATGTGTCTGAACGCCATACCTTCCTGGGTTCCCGTCGGCCGCGTCGACGTCGTCGATACGCGGTCAAGCTCGAGTTCGGCGTGCTCACTCGAACATCGAAACGGTGTGGTACGAACCACATCTAACGCAATAGTAACCGGCTACAATCTCCTGTCAACAGGGTTCGGCCCGACCGACCACGGCACTGCTGCCCGAAGGGACCAGGATGCAGACGCACGCACCCACTCACCGGCATCGGGGAGCTGACCGATCCGCGGGTACCGAGGTCGACCTCCTCCGATCGGTCTTGCGCGAATTCTGCGACGAGCAGATGGGTGCCCCGCAGCCGCGAGCGGCCGCGGACGGCTATGACCGTGCGCTGTGGCGCCGAATGGCTCGCGAATTGGACCTGACCGGATTCTCCATACCGGTGGAGTACGGTGGCGCTGGCTTTTCCTGGAATGAACATGCGGTGGTGTTCGAGGAACTTGGCCGATCCCTGACGTCACTGCCATACTTCGCCTCGGTTGCGCTGGCCACGACAGCGTTGCTATCCACCCCTGACGACGCCGCGAAGACTCGTTACCTGCCCCGGCTCGCGGATGGCACTGCGGTGGGTGCTCTGGCTGTCGCCGATGACACCGCCGATGCGCCGGTGACGGCGACGTGCTCACAACGCGCGTTCCGGCTCGCCGGACGCAAACTTTTCGTCCTCGATGCCCAGCACGCCGATCTACTACTCGTCACCGCCGAGGTCGATCACCGCCTCGGGTTGTTTGCCATCGATGCGTCCGCGGCGGGAGTGCTGATCGAACCGATGGACACGCTCGATCTCACCAGGGGAACGGCCAAGGTGACGCTCAATGACGTTGCCGCCGAGCTCATCGGCGAGATCGGTGCCGCACCGAGCTACCTACGTCGTGCTCGCGACCTTGCGAGCAGCGCCCTGTCCGCCGAACAGGTGGGTGGCATCGACCGCTGCCTGCAGCTCAGCCTCGCCTATGCCGCCGACCGTCATCAGTTCGGCCGGGCTATCGGCGGGTTCCAGGCAATAAAACACAAGTGCGTGGACATGCTGGTCCAGCTGGAGCTGGCCCGCGCGCTCTCGGCCGACGCATGCGAAGCATCCACCGCCGACCCCGACAGGTTGAGCCTGGCAGCCAGCGCCGCATGCGCGTACGCCACCACCGCCTACCAGTCAGCGGCGGCCGAGACCATCCAGGTGCATGGCGGGATCGGATTCACCTGGGAACACGAGGCTCACCTGCATTTCCGCCGCGCCCGCGCGAATGCCGCACTCCACACCAGCCCCCGACGCTTGCGGGAAACCGTCGCGGCCCTATGCACCCAAGGAGACGCCGTTGCCCGAGTTTTGTGATCGGCTCAGTTCAGAGCGTCCGGGCGAGGTTGCGGTCCGCGACAGTCGTGCCGCACTGAGTTGGAGCGAGCTCGGCGACTTGTTGAACCGAGTCGCCAATGGCTTGCGGGGCCTGCCGCTGGGACCCGAGCGGCGAGTCGCGGTCTTCGCCGACAATGCGATCGAGACCGGCGCAGTTCACCTCGGCGGTCTGCTGGCCGGGATCTCGACGGTTCCGGTGAACTTCCACTTCACCGCATCCGAATTGCGCTACATCCTGGAGGACTCGGCCGCGCGAGTGGTGTTCGTCGGGCCGTCTACGGTCGATCGGGCCTTGGCCGCCACGGCCGGCAGACACGACGTCAAGCTCATCGGCTGGAGATGTAGCCCGGTGGCAGGCCTGGTGGACTTCACGGCGTGGATCAACGGCGCCGACGCGTCCGACCCCCCGGGCACACTACGGCCTTTGCCGAATCTTCTGTACACCTCGGGCACGACGGGCATCCCAAAAGCTACCGACCTGCCGCCCACCATGTTCTCTGCCGCCACCACAGTGGCCGAGCATCTCGTCCAACTGGCACAACGCCCAGAGGCGGGGCTGGGTCCGCATTTGGTTGTGGGTCCGATGTATCACACCGGACCGCTCAGTGGGTTTCGGTCGCTCGCAGCCGGAACTCCCGTTGTCATCCTGGATCGCTTCGACGCGGAAGAGACCCTGCATGCCATCGGCGACCACCGCATCGCGACCACCGTCATGGTGCCCACCCACTTCCAGCGACTGCTCGCGTTGCCGCAGCACGTCCGTCGTGACGCGGCCGTGTCTTCGCTGCGCGTGGTGTTCCACACCGGAGCACCCTGCCCTGCGGACTCCAAGCGGGCCATGATCGACTGGTGGGGGCCCGTCCTCGTCGAGGACTACGGAGCCACCGAGGTGGGTTCCGTGTGCCGGATCACCTCCGATGAATGGCTCACACATCGTGGATCGGTCGGCCGTACCCTCGACCCCTTCGACGCGCTGGTTCTGGACGACGCCGACGAGTTGGTCGAGCCCGGAACCGTCGGGCGACTGTTCTTCCGCGACCGGACTGGCCGTGGAGTGATCTACCGCAACGACCCGCAGAAGTCGGCCGCCGCGCATGTCGCTCCAGGAGTCTTCACCCTCGGCGAGATCGGCTACATCGACCCCGATGGCTACGTCTACCTCACCGATAGGTCCGCTGATCTCGTGCTGTCGGGCGGAGTGAACATCTACCCGGTAGAAGCCGAAACCGCACTAGTGTCTCATCCCCAGGTGTTGGACGCCGCGTGCATCGGCGTACCCGATGACGACATGGGCGAAAAGCTCGTCGCTCTTGTCGAGCCCACCGATGCGGGCGCGCCACCCAAGGAAGGCGAACTGATCACGTGGTGCCGCGACCAGATCGCGCACTACAAGTGCCCGCGCGAAATACGATTCGTGGCCAGCGTCAACCGCAACGCAATGGGCAAGATCAATCGGCGCCGACTACGCGAAAGCACATTGGGGACCGAGTCGCTGCACTGACGCGTGCAACGTCGACGACCAAACTTCACCCCGCGAATGGATCATATGTCGGTGTACGCTGCACGAATGGCGGCTGCGAGACGCATGGGCCGGCCCTCGGGCAGGACCAAAGCGGAAACGCGCGCCCGCATCATCGAATCGGCGCTGTTGTGTTTCGGCCGTTACGGTTACGGCGGCACCAGCAACAGGATGATCGCAGATGGAGCCGGCGTCACTACCGGCGCCCTTTATCGCCACTTTGCGACCAAGGCCGACATCTACCTCTCGACATTCCTCGAGATCAACGGGTGGATGCGGGAACGAGTTGCAACGGCGATCAGCGGCACGTCCAGCCTCAGAGAGACCATGCTGGCGATCGCCCGGGTGTCGGGCGCGCTGAGAGCCGAGAAACCACAAATGGCACCCTTTCTGACCTTCGTGCGGATGGACGCCGACCACTACCCCGAGCTCGCCCCTGTCCTAGACGTGCCGATGCTCCCGGACCTGGCCGAAATGGCGGAGACTTCTGGGCCCGGACCGGCTGACCATCCTGAAGCACTGTCGGACGACACCCTCCAGCTGCACACCGCGGTGATGACGACATTGATCGTCGGAGCCGGCCGCTACACGATCGTCGACGACTCGCCAGAACCCTTCGTACATCTGATGTTGAAACTCGTACAAGCCATCGAAGTCGCCGGCGGCCAGGTCCGCCGGTCAGGAACTGCGGTTGCAGGACTGGATTACAGCGTGATCGCCCGGTCGGAGGCCGCCGCAGGGGCTTGACGCGCCGGCAGTAGTCGATCGAACGACGACCTAACGTTCGGCAGGTTCGGCCAGCAACAGATGCTCGATTATCGCGGTTACCGTTGGCATCGACGTCGTCTGCGTGATGAGGGTGTCGACCTTCACCGAGGCAATTCCTTCGGCCGCCATGAGGATTACCTCGGCCAGATCGTCTCGCTTCATGGAGGAGCGCGTCGACGCGACGGCTCCGTTCAGCAGACCAAGAAGGAACGCCAGTCGACGGTCCGGAACTGAGCCGTAGGCCTGGCCGATCTGGGGGTGCCTGGCGAGATCGATCCACGAGGTAGAGCGGAAGGCCATTAGTTCCGGGTCGGCCTCGAGTATGGCGGGGATCGTACGTAGGTAGGTGAGCAGCCGGTCCCTGGTCGAGCTGGGCTGCGGAAGGTCGTCGACGGCGGCACGGATGCGGCCCTCGAACATGTCTTCAACGAAGGACACGGCTGCGAAGAACAGCTCGTCCTTTGAAACAAATGACGCGTAAATCGCTCCCGTCGTCAATCCCGCAGCGCGCGCTACGTCCTCGACCGTCGTGAGGTCATACCCGTTGTTCCGGAACACCGGAATCGATACGTTGATCAGCACGTCCCGGGTGGGGACGCCGGCTTCGCCTGCAATTCGACCCGCCTGCGGTGGGACGCCATCCTGCGCCATGAGGCGACTCTACTGGGGCAGCGAAGCCAGGCCGTGCAACAGTGCGGCAAGCCCACGAAACGCGACCGACTTTCCCAGCCACCCTCGCGTTGATCCTCCTGTAGACGGCGCCCACTGGCGAAACCACGAGCCGACGAACTTGCTGGTTGCCAACCTCCCGCGCGGAGTCGCGTAGCGGGGTTGCTCGCAGTGATGACAGACCCAAACACGTTGACACCAACGCCTCATTGTGGTTGATTACTATTCTGCAGGTTGACGCGCCTCGGGCGCCCAAACGTTCCCCCCGCGGAGACCGTCGACAGTCACCAGGACATGTTCTGAATCCGACCGGACGAAGGGGCTTATGTATCCGCACCACCCAGCGCTGTCTCTTTCGCATCGGGGATCAGAGCGGTCAATAAGCGTTAACAATGAGGTGAAGACAACGTGAGTAGCCAAAAGACAAGTGAAGTCGCCTATGACCCGTATCGGCTGGACGTCCGGGCAGATCCATATCCGCATTATCAGCTGTTGCGGGATAAAGCACCCGCATACCATGTCGCGGATCACGACTTCTGGTGCATAACACGCTACAGCGACGTTTCCCACGCACTTCCGGCGACAGACGCCTATTCGTCGGCCGACGGCATCGGAGTCGAGCGCGCTCCCGATCTAGGCGACGTTGAGATTCCGGACCACGCGAGGGCCATAACGACGGCCATGATCGGGCTGGACCCTCCAGACCACACCCGGTTGCGCCGATTGGTGCAACGGGAGTTCACCCGCGGTCGGATTGCGCAATTGGAGGACCAGATAGGGGTGCTATGCGATGAACTCGTCGATCAGTTCATTGCAAACAACGGTCATGGAGATGCGGACCTCGCACGAGATGTGGCAACCCCGCTGCCGGTGATGGTGATCCTGGACATGTTGGGCGTCCCCAGAGAGGACCGCGAGGAATTCAAGCAATGGAGCGATCAAGCCGTCCACCTGATCGGCGGGGGTATCGATCCCGCACTGCAGTTAGGGGCGGTCGACGCCGCGTTGGAACTTGCCAAATACTTCGAGAAGCTTGTTGACCTGCGAGTGGATTCGCCCGGAGATGACCTCGTCAGCTTGTTTTGCAAGGCCACACCAGGCGGTGAACGACTCAGCCGTGCCGAAATCATAGGTCAATGCAATCTCTTTCTCGTTGGAGGGAACGAAACAACCACAAACCTCATTGGTAACACGGTTAACGCCCTCATGCTGCACCCGGAGCAACGAGCGGTACTCGAGGAGTCCCCTGAGCAAATCCCCGCAGCGATTGAGGAAGTACTACGTTGGGATGCGCCAGTGCAGGGACTTTTCCGTACGACACGCAAGGACGTGGAAATCGACGGCACTGTGATTCCGGCCGACTCCCGTGTGCAATTGGTGTACGGCTCTGCTAACCGGGACGAACGACACTATCCTGATGCCGACCTTTTCCAGATCGATCGGAACGCGCGCGACCACCTCGCATTCGGCGGTGGACCTCATTACTGCATTGGAGCACCTTTGGCGCGGCTGGAAACCAAGATTGTCATGGAGGCGCTTCTTAAACGTACCCGGAACATGCGGTCGTCCGACGATGCAATCCAAAACTTGAACATTCTCGTCCGCGGATTCCGGAACATGCCGGTCGCGTTCGACACCGTCCAGTGAATTGTGGGAAAACAATGGCGAAAATGATACTCGCGGTACTCACGAATCCAGTTTCTGGCGAGCGGGAGGCCGAATTCAATGAGTGGTATACCAACACTCACCTCAACGACGTTCTGAAGGTTCCGGGCTACATTGCTGCGACACGCTTCAAAGTGGTCGACAAACCGATGATGGAGGGCGCAGAACAGCCGAAGCAACGCTATCTGGCGATTTACGAGCTAGACACCGACGACGTTGATCAGGCCGCGGCCCAGCTCATGACAGCAGTGCAGGACGGTGGAATGTCCGTAAGCGACTCACTCGACCCGGCGACGGTAATGGCGAACTTCTACGAGCAGGTAAGTGACCGGCGCACTGCCGAATAAGACGAGTAAGGGATTCAAGATGGACTATGACGTGGTGGTCGTCGGCTCAGGTGCGGCCGGGTTGTGCGCAGGCCTTAGCGCGAATGAAAAGGGTGCCTCCGTATTGGTGGTCGAGTCCGAAGGCGTAGTAGGCGGATCGAGCAGGCTCGCGGGCGGTCAGATCATGGGCGCCGGCTCGCGGGTGCAGCGTACGGCGGGCTTCGAGGACAATCCAGACGATCTGTTTCGGCACTATATGTCGTTGAATCAGTGGACCGTCGAACCGTCCGTCGTCCGTCGACTCTGTGACGAGTCGGGTCCCGCAATCGACTGGCTCGCTGATCTCGGCGTGCCGTTCTATGGGCAGCTCTTCTATTCAGGAGATGAAGCGGTCCCGCGCGATCATGTACCGGAAACCTTCGGTGCCGGCATCATCAACGTGCTGGAAACCCAATGCCGCAGCAGGGGCGTCGACATCGCGCTGGGCAAACGAGTGGATCGACTCCTCGTCGACTCGGGCAGAGTTGTCGGAGTGGCCGCGGGATCCGACGAGGTGCGGGCCCATACCGTCGTCATCGCGACCGGCGGCTTCGGGGCGAATCCAGATCTCCTCAAACAACACTACGATCGCACGATGCCGGCTGGCGACTGGTTGTGGTACATCGGTGCGGACAGCTCCCGGGGTGATGCCTTGGGGCTCGCCAAGCAAATCAACGCTCAGATCATCGGGCGGAATCGCGGGTTGCTCCTGCTGGCGCCCGACTTCGGCCCGGGACTTGACGTGTATCTGCCTGGCTGGTTGGTTGTCGTCAACCAGCGAGGGCATCGGTTCTTCGACGAGATGTCGCCCTACAGCACGACGGAGACGGCCATCCGGGCTCAGGACGGGGCGGTGTATGCCATCTTCGACGATGCAGCAAAGCACGCGGCTCAGCGGTCCAATGCCGCTGCGGCGAAGAGGTTTGAATTCCCGGGGGTCACAGACCTCGTCGAATTCAAATGGATAGAACCCCTGATCGACGAGATGGTCGAAAAGGGAGTCGTTCACGTGGCCGAATCCATTGAGATGCTCGCGAAACAGATCGACGTGCCGGCACCCAACCTGACGGGGACTGTCGAACGATACAACGATGACATAGCGGAAGGTCGGGACAGCTTCTACAACAAGCGGATTGACTTCGCAAAACCGATCGCCTCGCCCCCCTTCTATGCGACGGAATTGAGACTTGCGTTGCTCTGCATGACGTCGACCGGCCTTCGGATCGATGCCGGCGCTCACGTCATAGACGAACGCTCCCAGATCATTCCCGGGCTGTTCGCCGCCGGGGAGTGCACGGGCGGCGCGCTCGGCGACATCTACGTAGGAAGCGGGAATTCCTACGCCAACTGCGTCGTCTTTGGCCGTGTCGCGGGCCGTGCGGCAGCCGACGAAAGTCTCGCGCGCAAGGCCATCATCGACTGACAATGCGTGGAGCTCGCGGCCACACGCCGAGCCGATCATCCGCAAGCTGCACGAGGCTGAGAAGCCGCCGGACGGCGCTGGACTACCAGCGCGACGTCCGACGGCCAGCAGATCCGTGTCTGCAGCATCGTCGACACGTTCACATCCGCAAGGCACCGCTCACTCTCCAGGCTCACCGCGGGCGGCCTTCCGCGAGCAGTGGATCAACCGGCCGGCTCTCATAGCGGCTGGACCATGAAACGCGGCCCGGTCACGATCCGATCAGGCCAGCGATGCCGCGTCGGCAAGCAACACGCTGCCACTCATGAGGTTCGCCATGGGCGAGACGCAGAACAGGATCACCCGGGCAATGTCGTCGGGAACCCCGCCCCGACCCAACGGGTTCGCTGCGGCCAGTTTGGCGACGTCGAGACCGGCGGCGGTTAGCTCGGCAGCCTGAGCACGAGTACCAGGAGTATCGACAAAGGCGGGGGCCACGCCCAGAACTCGGATGCCCACAGCGCCGAGCTCGGCGGCCAGCGCGCGCGTCAGGCCGGGAATCGCGTGTTTTACCGTCGTGTACACACAGAGCCCGGGCGTGGCGCTGAAGCTGGCCACCGACGCCAGGTTCACGATCACACCTCCGTTCTGCATCTGCTTGGCCGCTTCTCGAGCACCGATGAATGACCCCTGTAGGTTGACGCGCACCATACGGTCGAGGAACTCGTTCGACACTTCGGCGACCGGCCCCGACGGCGGATATATTCCGGCGTTATTGACCCAGAAGTCCAGCCGCCCCATCGTGGTGGCGGACCATTCAGCCAGCTCAGCAATCGAATGTGGTTCCGCCACATCGGTTTTGTGCGCGATCACTCGGCGCCCCGTGCGATTTGACACGTCAGTCGCCGTTTTCGTCGCAGCATCCTCGTCGATGTCGGCGACAACAACGTCGGCTCCCGCCTCTGCAAGGCGAAAAACGGTCGCTGCGCCGATTCCGGCTGCACCACCGGTCACTACGGCAGCGTGTCCCTTCAGATCGAGCAAGCGGTCAAGCGGCAAGGCCGAAACGTCTTCAGTGCTGAAACTCATTGCAAACTCCTCACCCAACCTGGATGCCATCGACGACTTCTCATCGCTGCCAAGGGATTTCGGTCTCCTCACCACCGCTCGTGGTGGACCACCTCTGACATCGGCCGCCGTTTCACGGGACTGAATGGACGTTGCGGAAAGCCAACCGGCATGGTGACACCAATGTGGCGATCGTCAGGAATTTCCAAGATCTTTCGGATCGTTGGTTCGTCGTGGACGTGCATCGTCGTGTACGCGCAGCCGAGCCCGAGTGCACGGCTGGCGAGAAGGATGTTCTGAGCAGCGGAGAACATCGCCGAATACATCATCGACTCCACCGGCGCCTCCGGCGGAAAGATATTCTGACCACAGATGAAGATGACCGCCGGAAGATCGGCAAATGCTTCGATGAGGTTTAGCGCTCCCCGCAGGGTTTGCCGCGCCGAAGGATCATCGGGGTCCGGCAGCGCCTTCACGTAGCCGGCTCCGGGAGCGATCGCAGCAGCGATGGCGCGACGGGCCTCGGGATCGCGTACCACCACGAAATCCCAGGCTTGCAAATTGTTCGGATTCGATGCCCTGGTGGCCGCCCAAAGGAGTTTGTCGATCAGCTCATCTGGAACGGGATCGGGTTTGAGCCACCGCATCGTGCGGGCGGACTCCATCGCCTCAAATACATCCACGACTACTCCTGTTTAGAGGACTCGAGCTCAAGCCTGGCACCGCCTCGACAACGCACAACATCCGCTTCCCGTCGGTCGGATACATTGAATAGTAACCAGATACAATCTGATGTCAACCTTCTGCGGGCGGCCCGACGGGCTGCTCAACCAGCTCACAAAACAAGCACTAGAGACCGCGCTCTCAGTCCCCCGTCGGGGGCAGGTCCCCCGCTTGATCCTCGGCGGTGGCCAGGTGCCCGCGCGAATAGGGGACCCCTAGGGACGGTCTTCTGTGGGGAGCGCGCCGTATAGGGTCCGGTGCCAAATCGTCGCGATCGTCGCGACCGCCTTCTTCTCGTCCACGGCGAGATCGCCGACCACCTGCCCCAGCGAGACGAAGCAAAAGTGCTCGATCATCGCGGCCAATGCACCGGCGGCGATCGCCGGATCCAGTTCCTGGCCGTGTCCCCGCTGCTGAGCTTGCCGAATCGTGTCCTCGATGATGTCCTGGCCGAACTTGCGTATCTCGGTCTGTCGGGCCGCGAAACGCTCATCGACGGTTGCGAGTTGAAAGACTGCGACCATCGCTCCCCGATTGGCGACATAGCTGTCCCAGTACGCCTGAGCCGCGGCGAGGAAGAAGGGCCAGTCGTCCGCCGACTGCGGCCCGACACCTGTTGTCCCGGCCCGCGCCGGGACTACAGGTGTGAATCGGTCACTCAAACTCATGAGCAACTGCTCGCGGTTTGCAAAGTATTGATAGAACGCGGCATTTGAGCGGCGGGCGGCCTTCGCAATGTCCTCGACGGTGGTGCGGAAGAACCCGTTCTTGGCGAAGAGCTCCAGTGCGGCGTGCTCGATCTCCGCGCGCGCGCGACGTCCTCGCGCGCTCAGCGGGCGGGCTGCATGTCCTTCGCGTTCGGCCTTGACCGTCTGTTGTTCACGACCCGCTTCTTGTCCGGACCGTGGCGGTCGATCCGAACGGGTCGCCGCGCGCACGGTCGACCTTGGCGACACACTCGCCTCCCATCCGCTGACTCGTGAAAATATGAAACTAACGTAAGTTAACATCGACGCGGGAGGCACACGGGAATGACCCGGAGGACCTCGAGCTTTTCGACTCGTGGTCGCGACCGTTGGAAGCCCCCACCCGGGCGACGGGCGCGACCCTGAGATGAGTCCCAAAGCGTACGTGTACGAACAGCCCACTCCGCGGACTGCCAAAGGGCGCCGCGCCGTTGAGGTCTGGCGCCGCGCTGGCCGAGAGGCGTTCACCAACCTCGGCTTTCTGAGAACGAAGCTTTCCGACATCGCCAAGATCGCGGGAAGGGGTTCCACTTCGTTCTACAACTACTACGACTCGAAAGAAGACTTGCTGCTCGATCTTGCCGCCGAATACGACAAAGAAGTGCTGGGCCGCATCAAGCGGGGTGTGCGCGCCGGCGATCCCCGGCAGAACCTGCGGGCTACGGTCGAAACGTTCTGGCGGGTCTACACCGAGAACCAGGCGGTCATGCACGGCGTGTTCCAGCTGTCGATGCTAGACGAGCAGTTCGCCAGGCATTGGTATGAGATTCGCGAACGCGCGATAGCCGGAATCGAGGCCGAAATTCGGCGCGCCAAGAAGTCGTCACCTTCACCGAGGTTGGACACCGAGGCCGGCGCAATGGCGTTGTCGTCGATGATCGAGCACTTCTGCTACCTATGGTCGACCGACCGCCAGTCCTTCGTGGAAGGAAGGACCGACGAGGAGGCGATCTCCACCATCGCTGACGTGTGGTACCGAGCGCTCTACGGTGCGGCGTAGAGCCGTCGGTGAGCAGGCGGACAAGCCCCGGCCGGGTCTCAACGGCTACACCCCGAGCAGCGTCAGGACGTTTTCGTAGTCGACGGCCGGTCCCCCGAACATGAGCTGGTTTGATTTCGCCCGGCGGAAATATAGGTGAGCGGGGTGCTCCCAGGTGAAGCCGATGCCGCCGTGCACATGGATTGTCTCCTGCGCGACGTAGAAGAAGGCGCGTGCGCTCTCGACGAATGCCACCGACGCGAGAAGGGGCAGCCGCTGCGGCTGCCCTGAAGCCGTGGCGGCTTCAGCTGTGACCGCCCGGGCGCCTTCGACGTGCGTCAGCATGTCGGCACACAAGTGCTTGATGGCCTGGAAGGAACCGATGGGGCGCCCGAACTGCTGGCGCGTCTTCGCATAGTCGACACTCAACTCCAGGCAGCGCTCCGCTCCCCCGACATTCTCGGCCGCCAGCGCTAGATGCGCGATGTCGCCCACAGCGGTTAGGGCCGAGTCCGCCGCGCCCACCTCGCCGACCAGCTCGGCATCCGCATCATCGAAACCGATCCGCGCAAAGGCGCGAGTCAGATCCAGGCTGGTCATCGGTACACGTTGCACGCCAGTGGTATTCGCGTCAACGGCGAACAGACCCAGGCCCTCGGTAGTCGCGGCAAAGACGAAGATCGTGTCTGCCTGCGCGCCGTCGACGACGAATGCCTTCTCACCGGTAAGGCGCCATTGGCCGGCGGCGTGGCGGGCCCGAGTTGCCCAGGTATTGGCCGACCATCGACCGTCATGTTCGACTACGGCCAGCGCGGCGACCAGCTCACCGTCGGCGATCAGCGGCAGATATCGACTGCACGCCGCATCATCTGCGCTGGCCGCAAGGGCCGTGGACGACAGAATCACCGTCGACAGAAACGGAACGGATGCAAGTGAGCGTCCCAATTCCTCCATGGCCACCCGCAGGGCCGGTAGGCCGTGGCCCCCACCGTAGCGTTCCGGCAAACCAACTGTCGGAAGGCCGAGCTCAGAGGCCAGGCGTCGCCACAGGTCCCGGTCGATACCGTTGACTTCGGTCACGGCGCGCACGACGGGTTCGCCGCTCGCGGCCGCCAGAAACCCGCGAAGCGCATCGCGCAGCTGCTCAAGCTCGACATCGTTTGCGATAGTCATCAATTGTTGCCCGATCCACTCGGCGCCGCCGCTTCGCGCGGGAGCCCCAACACCCGTTCGGCCAGGATGTTCTTCATGATTTCGTCGGTACCACCCAACAACCGCAGCGCGGGTGTACTGAGAAGCAGTTCGTTCCAGGCGAACGTTCCCCAATCGCCGTTGTCGGCGATCAGCGTTGGGCCAAGAACTTCCGACACGAAGTGCGCAGCTGTCGTGACGTTCGCTGTGTTCATCAGCTTCGCGACGGATGCCTCTGGTCCGGGCGTGCCGCCCGAGCGCAACGTTCGCAGCATGCACGCGTTCAGCGATTCAGTGGTGGAGCGGGCGACATACAGTTCCGCCAGGCGTCGTCTCGTGACAGGGTCGAAGCGTTTCCCGGCCGCGTCCAGAAGACTTGTGAGCCAGGCGATGTTGAGTGCGGATTCAGCCGATATCGTCCCGTCAGAGCCCACCGCGGAACGCTCGTTGAGCAGAGTGGTCATCGCGACCTTCCAGCCTGCGCCGACGGGGCCGAGGCGGCGTGAGTCTGGAATATAGAGATCGGTGAAGAACACCTCGTTGAACTCGGCGGCACCGGTCATCTGCCGCAGCGGGCGTACCTCGATGCCGGGGCTGTCCATGTCCACGAGGAACGCCGTGATGCCCTCGTGCTTGGGCACGTGGGAGTCGGTTCGGCACAACAGTTCCCCGATATCGGCGCAGTGCGCGACCGTAGTCCATACCTTCTGCCCGTTCACTATCCAACCCGCGTCAACACGCTCCGCACGGGTTCTCAGCCCGGCAAGGTCGGATCCCGCTCCTGGCTCGCTGAACAGCTGGCAGGCGACGAGGTCTCCGCGGTAGAGCGGCCGAAGAAAGGTCTCCATCAGCTCTTCGGTGCCGTGCGCGAGAATCGTCGGCGCGACCAGGTTCAGCCCCAGAATTCTCAGATCGCTGGTATCGGGCACGTCATACTCGGATTCGATCTCGTCGTACGCCATTTCGTGGAGCCTGCTGAGTTCGCGACCGCCGAACGCGGCGGGACCGGTGATCGAGCCTAAACGGTTCTCGAAGCGAATGCGCTGCCACTTGCGCATGGCGGTCATCTCGGGGCCGCGACGCTCATATCTTTGGCGTCGAAAGATGGAGACCTCATCGCTACCGTGGCCCCACGAACGGGCCGCGCCATGGGCCCGGCGGACTGCATTGTGATCCAGAAATGCCCGGACCTCATCGGCGAATTCTGCCACGCTGATGCTCAATTGGCCCTCCTTCAAAGGATACGTATCGCGGTGATGCCGAGACGTGGCGTGCGAGAAGTCCTCCGTCGATCACCGTGGCGGCAACTCACCGAAGCCCCGATGCGTTACAGCACAGCACTTTCCGGCTCATCGACTTCCGGAAATTGCGCGATACGCAGCGCTCGCTGCTTTGCCGCATCCATCGGGTAATGCTTCTTTGATACAAGTCGTTGAGCGTATAGGCCACCGCCGGACTGGATTTGGGTGACGAGAAACCAGCCGCCCTTTCCGTCCGCGGTGTAATCACGGATGGCGTGGAACAGCCTGGCCCGGTAGGCCGCATCAACCCCTTCCTTTCCACGCAGATACTTCGCCACCAGGCCGCCGACTTCAGGGTTGGCGATATCACGCTGTGTCGGCGCGGTAAGCACCCCGCCACCGGCGATATCGTGCAGGTGGCGAATCATGATGTTGAACTCCGCTCCGCCGTAGTACTTTGCGGCATTGGTGTATAGCTCGTTTGGATGCATCCAGCCCTCAGGCGTACGCCCGGCATGCGTAACCGCCGCTTCCAGGCAGCCCCGAATCAACGTCGCGTAGATGACCATCTCCGCGATCTTGTCCTTGATGTGGGGGATGGCGGACGCACCGTTGGCCTCGGCGATCAGTTGCGCGAAACCGACCAGTGTGTCAGCGCACTCGGCCATATGCATGGTGCCCCCGAGGCGCTCCCATAGACCCAACGCGTGCGCAAAAGTCGCGGAGTGCTCCACCTCGCCGGCCAGGAACACGCGCTCGTTGGGCACGAACACATTGTCCAGAATGATGAAGCCCTCGGTACTGTTGGTGTGACTGGAGATCGGGTAGTAGTCGGGATTGTCGGCGCGCGGGGCGTATGTCGTATTGACAACGCTGACGCCCTGGGCGTTCATCGGGATGGCGCACGCGATCGCCCAGTCCTCCTCTCCCGCTTTCATCATTTTCGTCGGCATCACGATCATCTCGTGCGCGACCGCTGCCGCGGTGATGTGTAGCTTCGCACCGTTGACCACCACGCCGTCCTGGCGTCGCTCGACGATCCGGGTATACATGTCGGGATCGTCCTGCTTCGAGGGTGGAAGTCGCCGGTCGCCTTTGGCGTCGGTGATCGCCTGGACACAGCGCAGATCGTTCTCCTTGCAGTACTGGTGGTAAGCGCGCATGCGCGAGCTGTACTTGGCGTACTCGGGCCGACTGGACATACGCGCACCTGCGGTCAACAACGCGGTCAACCCTTGCGATGTAACGGCAGCCAAATCGTCCCAGTCCGCCAGGGCGTGCATCAACTCCCGCAACTCATTCACTGTCTGAGGGATTGTGTAGAACGGCCCCGCATCCGCCTCGGGGTCATACACCTTGTCGTAACCGGCCGCAGCGTTGCGGAAGTTCGTCGCAAACATCGGATGTGACAACGGATCCGATACCAAGTCTCCATCGAAGTACAACCGTCGCCCGTCCTGGACCGAGTCCAGATACTCCGCGCCTGTCAGCATCACGTCTCCATTTTCGAAACCAACGTCAGTTTCACTATAAGTGCCCACGGCCGGCCTCACAAGGCCGCCCACCCGTCATGCACCGGAGCAGCCGAGCGGACTCCTCGTTTCATGCGAGCCGGGTATTGACATAGTAACTGCCCACTATCAGAATTCAATGGTGGTGTCCGAAGTTCTTGGGGTGTCTGTAGACGCGCGGCCGACGTGGGCGAGCGTCCCGCTCGCCACGCCAAAAGCGATTCCAGGACATCGCCTTCGGCTCGGCCCGTCGACGGTGCCGGTCTCGCGAAGGCCGAGCATGTTTCACGCGGACGCGACGGGCGGGCGGGCCGTGACGGGAACGCTGCGCGACGGCATGGAGACGCTGGGCGCCGAGTTCGGCTACACCCTGCCCGCGCACCGGGTGCGCGAGATCGCCCGACTGGCGATGCGGCGTGGTTGGGACATCGACGGGGCGCGTCGCGCGGCCGGGATGGCGCCGCCGGCCCCCGGGCAGATCACGAGGGAGTCGGCGACCGCGGTCATACAGCACCTGTGGCGCAGCACCAACGACGAACTGCTGGGGATCGGACCCAAGCCGGTGCCCTTGGGCACCTTCCGGCTGCTCGCCTTCGCGCTGTGCTCGGCCCCCACGCTGTCCACCGCATTGGGGCGGTTCGAAGCATGCAGATCTGCACTTCCCGGCGTCCCGGCCGTGGATGTCGCAAGCGGCGACGGGGCCACCACGCTATCGATCGACTTGACCGGATTCACCGAACCCGTGGACATCCTGGCCGACGTCGTTCTCGCGCTGACCCATCGCGCCATCAACTGGGCGATCCGACGACCACTGTGCCTGCACCGCGTGGACCTACCCCACCCGCGACCATGGGGCAACACCGACTACCACGTGCTGTTCGGTAGTCTCGTTGAATTCTCAACTCCCAGAACCGCCCTGATCTTCGACAGCGCAGCACTCTCGGAACCGATCGTGCGCACCCAAGACGACGTCGAGAGATTCTTCTGCGACTCCCCCAGCGGAATCATCTCCCAATTCGACTTCTACAGCTCACATTCCGACCGAGTACGCCGCATCATCCAAGCACGCCTGGGCGGTCAACGTTGCACCGCCGACGAGATCGCCGCCGGCGTCGGGATGAGCCGACAAACACTGCGCCGCAGACTGCGCGACGAGAACACCTCGGTCACCGACATCAAAGACGGCGTCCTGCGCGAAGCCGCCATGGCCAGCCTGTCCAAGGGCGACGAAACAATGGCTGCACTATCAGAACGACTCGGATTCTCCGAACCCAGCGCCTTCACCCGCGCCTTCCGCCGCTGGACCGGCCAACCACCCACCAGCTACCGCTATACACCCAGACAACTTCACGGTATTGACTTGCCCGCAAGCACGACGCGATAGTGGCAAATGCGCGTCGTCCGGTCCATGTCTTCGTAATGCTGCCCCAACAGGTCTCTGCCGTAGTCGTTACCGTCCGGCGTGCGCCGTGAGCGCTACTCCGCACCGCGACCCCCGGCCTCCGGCGGACTCGGTGGACACCCGTCCGATGACCGGCGCGGACTCGCCGAGGCGGGTCGAAGCGCTCGCCAAGGTGACGGGCACGGCCATTTATGCGGCCGACCTCAGCGGGAACGACGCCGGCGGATTGCTTGATCACACGGTGGCCGTCACGAGCACCCAGGCGACCGGGCGAATGACACGCTGAAGCGAAGCGCTGACCCTAGGCGGGCGCCTCGCCGTCGCGTCGCCGGTACGCCCAGACGCGGGGCAAACATCTCGAGTGCTCACAGCCGCGCGATGGGCGTTGTCCTCGCCGCGCGTCCAATAGGCGAGGCCGGATGCACACCCGCGCTCCGGCGCTGAGGCTGTCAACGGGATCTATATCGGCCGAGGACTTGGCGCGGTCGTGTCTGTCCTAACACGCGTGGACAGCTCGGTGGCCGCTCGGGTCAGTGCCTCTCGGATCGGCAGCCGATCCGGTTCGCGCACAGTGGTATTGAACACGAGCGTCGCGACCACCCCAACCAGCGTGTTGTCGACCAGGACAGGAACCGCCATCGTGGTTGTGCCACCATCTGTCGGGACGTCGTGTGACGCGAACTTCTCATTGCGGACGCGTTCGAGCTCAGGCTCGAGTTCGCGCAGGCGAGGATCCGTTGCCTGGGTACGACGCGCTTCCTCGGAAAATGCCAGGAAGACTCGTCCCTGCGCTGAGTCGAAGACCGGAAGGCATGAATAAAGCGGCATCGCCGCGATCACGACCAGCCCCCGCACTTGGGTACCCATGCGTACTAAAACGGGGCTGTCGCCATCCCAAACGGATGCTACGGCAGTGTAGTTCGTCTCCTCCGACAACCTCCGCAGAACTGGTTCGGCACGCCGGACGAAGGCACTGGCGAATTTAGCCGAATGATGTACCACCGACGCATAGTCCAGCGTCTTGACGCCGAGCGAGTACACCCCCCTGGGGGCCTGGTAGGCGAGTAGGTTGGTGGACCGCAAAGTGATCAAGTATCGGTGAGCGGTCGCCCTGGACATATCGAGGCGCTCCGCGATATCCCCCAGCGTCAACTCCGGCTCCTGCGACGTGAACAGATTCAGCACAGCAACCGCTTTTTGCACGGATTGGATTGGCTGCACACCCCCAGGACGGCCAGCGACGGCCGAGGCCTCGATCTCGGCGCGCTCACCGCTCATCCGCACATCGCCGGCACGAACCGCCTCAGCTGATTCAGTCACGTCACCATCTTGACAGTTCAGCGGCCTCCTTGACGGTAAGGCGCCAGCGGCCTAGCATCCAGTACACGATGCGATACAAATTTGTATCGTACAGTGAGCCAGATGCGATCTGAGTCGGCGCCGCGGGCGTCTCGCGACGCTGTCGTCCCGATGTGAAGTGCGGGCTGTCCCGCGAAAGGAAGTAAAGCCCCCATGACCTACGCCTCATCGGCCATCGACTCCTCGGCGAGCGGTCGGCGCGCCGATGTGGCGCGCCTATGTCGCCGTCCATCACCGAAGACGAGCCGTTCTTGCCGCAACTCCAAGAACTTGGAGGGCGATGTGCGCTACCGGAGGCCGACCGATTTCGATTCCGCCGAATGGCGACGGTGGCCGCTCAGCGCTCCTTCGTGAATCTCCGAAGCTGCACGACGGCAGCAGTACTTCAACCTAGAGTCCCTCAGGAGGAACAATGTCGCTCCGCACTACTTTCCCAGGCTCGTGGTGGCCATATCCGGACCTGAACGAAGATCTTGTCCGCTATCACCGCGGTGATCTAGGGAAGGAGGAGGGCATCGCCGTAATCAATCAATGTGCCGCGCGAGCGATTTCCGAGCAACGTGAGTTCGGGCTCGATGAGTGGACCGGCGGCGAGTACTTCGCCGACACCTTCGTCGTGCACATGCCGCGGCGTCTCACCGGCGTGGTTATTGACCAGCTCCCCGAACCGGGCGGGTTCGACTATGACGACTTGGGGCACGTTTCCATTGTCGGCGATATCGACGCGCCCGATGGCCTTGGCTATGCCGAGGCATTCAGTCGGGAGAACGCTCTTGATGGCGGTGTCGTAAAGGCAACGGTTCTTAGTCCTTTCGAGATGTTGGCCACCGCTCTGGCCACACATTACGCTGCCTTCGAGGCGCAGCTGCCACGGCTCTGCCAGATCGTGAACAAAGAGATCAAAGAGCTCGCTGAGGCAGGGTGTGCCCACATCCAGCTTGACGCACCCTTTATCGGGGCCCGAATCAACGAGGGATACGTGTCGCCACAACGTGGCGCTGAGATCATCGCGAGTTGTTTCGAAGGTGTCAGTGGTGTCATCCGTGGGCTGCACCTGTGCAATGGCAACAATCGCGGACGCCCGGGGTCGTCCGTTCTGCGCAATGCGCCATGGGTTCCCCTGCTGTGTGAACTTGATGGCGTGATCGATGTCGCACACATTGAGGCATCCTATTTCGCGCAATATCTTGAACGAGAGGCCTTTCGGGATCTCCCGCAGAGCATGCAGCTCGCGGCCGGCATCGTGGATGAAGCCAACTACTGGGTCGAGCCGGTCAAGAAGATCAAAGAACGAGCGGCCGACTGGGCTCGTGTCGTCGGCGAAGAACGATTTTGGCTTTCCCCGTCCTGCGGGTTCGGCCGTCATAGCATGCGCGCCGGCGACCGCGAGGTTCTGCACGCCAAAATGACCAACCTTGCCGAAGCGGCGGCCACTTTCTGATTGGCGGCTCGTGCGCAGCCCGACCGATGGCCGGCAGATCGCGTGGACCGCGCCACACAACCGTTTCTCAGACCGAGGGGGCGTTTGACCGCGGATCGGATTTCACCGCGAGCCCTCGAGCCGTGACGTCTCTTCTTTCAGCCTCGCGACGATTCGGCCGCACAATCCGCTCAGTTCGTCGAGCCGATTGACGAATTGGGATGGCTTGAAGAGAAAATGGGTTGTGCCGGCCTTGGCCATAGACGCCATCCTTCCAAACGCTTGTTCGAGATCCGCCAGACCGTCCGGCGTATCGAATCCCGCCCAAAGCCCCCCAGGAAATGCCAATCCCGACGGGTCTCGTCCGACCGCTTCGAATGCCTCCTTTATGCGCGCATGATCGTCCGCCGACAATGGATTGATCGGGGAGATACCGCTGCCGTATTTCGCGAGGCGCCGCAATGCGGGGGCGTGCAGCTTGTCCCCCGTAATCCAAATCGGCGGGCCTTCGGGACGGCAAGGCTTTGGCTCGATAAAGACATCCTCAAATTTATAGAATTCGCCCTCGTAAGACGCCGGGCTTTTCGCCCAGGCCTCGCGCCAGATTGCCAGTTGTTCGTCCAGCATCTTGCCGCGTTTGTTGAACGACTTGTCCAGAGCGATGTATTCCTGCTCTTGCCAACTTACCGTCGGCCAGACGACTAACCGGCCTTTCGACAGCAGGTCCAGCGTCGCGAGATCCTTGGCGACTTGCAACGGATGAGCCAGGACAGGCAAGATCGCACACGCATGGATGCCGATGCGAGTGGTCTGGGCCGCCACCGCGCCCAGCATCACCATGGCGCTCGGATGCGAGTTTGCCGGATTTTGATTGCCCATCCCATCGAACTCGCGCGGGTTGAACTTAGGCCCCGCCGCCTGCGCCAGGGACCCCATCGCGACGTGCCCTCCGAGAGCTACCCCATCGATGCCAGCCTCCTCCGCGATGAGGGCCGCTTCCACCAACGCGCCCATATCGCGGGGATTGAGCATTTCCTGATTTTCACCGAGAAACATTAGCGACTTCAAAGCCATGAAACATCTCCTCCGTGGGTATATGAGTTCGCGGCGTCCTTGACGGTAGGGCGCCGGTGGACTGGCGTCCCGCTCCACAGTGCGATACGAATTTGTATCGTACAATGAGCCAGGTGCGATCTGGTCCACGCCGACGGCGTCTCGCGACGTTGTCGCCCTGATGTGAAGTTTTTCCGCCCCACAGCCGAAGCGACAGGACAATTTACGGCCGTCAATGATGCGTGCCGGTGATGATCGCCGGGCGTGCTATCGACGGCAGGTGATGTAAGTCCAGGTGCATGGGAAGGACTCCTGTGCCGGGGAAAGCTTCTCCGTCCCGTAGCGGATCAGGAAGCCGGTGGTTGGGTCGTATTCGGCAGCCGCCATCGGAGGCAGCGGCGGAGCCGGCGACCGTGCGGGCACCCAAATCGGCGCACATGGCCGTCGCCCCGGCGCCAGCAACGACGAGAACCGTCACCACGGGCCCGATCCGCGTGATAGCGCCCAGGGCAGCTCCCGAACCCGAGAAGTCGGCGGCGCCGAACTCCACCAACAGGATATTGAGGATGAACACCGCGCCTGCCTCCCGCCGAGAGTCAGTCCAGATCGACCAGTTCGCAACTGGTCGCCCAGAGGTCGGCGGCCTTCGCCTGGTCATATGAGTCGACTGAGGAGCGCCGCGGTTGGATGCCTGAAAAGTATTGCGCAGTAACATTTCCAAGCGCGGGATCGACAACCAGACGAGCCAGTGCCGACGCCGAGCGCCCGACGGAGTGGGCATTGATACCCGGTACGGCAATCAAGGCCGGCATTAGGTATCGCCACGCGAAAGCCGCAAATCCGCGGTAGTCCCGGGCCAGCCCGGTGCCCGGCATCAGACCGGGATCGAAGGCGTTGACAGTGACCGACCGCGGCCCCAATTCACCGGTGCTCACGCGGCGGGCCAGCTCATATGTGGTTAGCACATTGCATAACTTCGAGGTGGCGTAGCGCCGCCCCACCTCTCCGGCTGCCGCATCATCTGCGACCTCGGGATAGGCCAGACGGCGTGCATCGGTGTAGACGGGAGCCGGCACCCCGGTGCGCTTGGCCGGATCATGTGTCTCGCTGGAGACAAAGACTATTCGGCCCGACGGTTGCAACACGGGCAGCAGCAGCCGGACGAGTAAGAAGTGGCCCAGATGGTTGATCGCGAATGTCGGTTCCAGTCCGTCGACGGTGCGCCCTCGCACGTCGCGAAGTTGCCTACCTGCGTTGCAGATGATCGCGTGCAACGGCGGTAGCTCCGAACCGACGACGTCAGCGGCAAAGCGGCGTACGTCTTGGAGAGACGCCAGATCCAGCCGAAGTCCAGAAGTGGGTGTGCCCGTGCGATCGGTGATGAGGCTTGCGGCTTCTCTGGCGACGTTGACGTCTCGACCCGTGATGACGACGTGCCACCCCGCGCCGGCGGCGATTCTCGACGCCGTCTGGCGTCCCAACGCTCCTGTGCCCCCGGTGATTAGGACGGATCGAATGTCTTCGGTCATATCTCCTCGGCTGGCCGTGCGATTGAGGCTCTAACAGCTTTCAGGGCTCCACATAATGAATCGGATTTGGCATCGGGGTGCCGCCGTCTCGACCGGGGACCTGAGGCACCCACTGCCCCTTGCCAGGAAGGGACGGCAAAGGTGCTGCGTTGTAGCGGGTTTCGTGTCACGAACTGTGTAGTTGTGTGGTATTCGCTTCGGTTGCAGTCGCCTGATCTCGGACTTGCAGCTGGCAGATATCCCTGGACGACAAGACGTTGCATCACGCCGCCGCTGGCGATGATGTCGAGCATCATGTCGGGCAGCTTCGCGACGGTCCCCGATGCGCCGGTCGTCACGTTGCGCCAGGTCCCGTCCGCGAGATCAAAGGCGCGGAAATCACCGTCGCTGAAAATGCTGGTCGCGTCGGGCAGCGTCATCGCCGGCAGTCCCGCGTTGATCTCGTTGCGAAAGAACAGCGAATTGAATTCATCGGCGACGAGGCCGGCCGCGCCGAGTTCGAATGAACAGTGCCGAGACGGGCCGAGACGAACCGATCCCGAAATTCTTGCCCGCGACGACGATGTCACCCGCGGAAACGTCGTCGGTCCACCCGGGCCGGACGTCGTAAAAGACGTGTTTGGCCGCCCAGGACGGGTCCATTTTGATCGCAAAACCCTGGATACATCGCGTCGGTGTCCAAGCTGTCGCCAAACACCCATACCCTGCCGGTGAAAGCCATGCTCACGTTGTCACGCTTCTCAGGTCGGTGATATCCGGTGATGGCCGAGGCGGCGACGGTCGCGGCAACGCCGGCACCGGTCAGGTAGGCCGCATCATGCCCCGTTCGCCGCACGAGCTGTGCCGACATCCCGTCGAATAGGCCTGGCGCAAGGACGATCTCGCGACTGTTGAGCAGGTCGCGTAGTCGTTCGCGAGCCGGGGTGCTCGTCATCGTGCTAGCGAGCTGTCATTCGTCGGGGACCGTTTGAGCTAGGTGATGGTTGCGGGTTGGAACCGTTAGGTCATGATCGCCGAGTTTGGGTTGGCCCAGTCTTACCCGCAGCTGGCTGGGGTTCCAGGGCCATAGTTCGGGGTTGCCGTCCTGGCCGATGTACCAGCTGGTGCAGCCAGTGGCCCAGACGGTGTTGGGCATCGCGGCCCGCATTTCGGCATTGAACCGGTCGGTCGCGGCCTGGGTGGGTGCCGCGGTGTCGAATTGTCGCCGGCGCCAGCGCTGGATCCAGTCCAGGATGTAGCCGGCCTGTGTTTCGGCGGTAGCGGTGAGCGAGTAATTCCCGACCGGGCTGTGTGGGCCCAGCAACATGAAGAAGTTAGGGAAGCCGGGCAACGACACAGTCAGGTGCGCGCGCGGTCCGTCGCGCCAGGCCTCCTCCAGGGTGACACCGTGCTCGCCGATCAGGTTCATCGGGCGCATGAAGGCATGAGCGTCGAAGCCGGTGGCCAGCGCGATCACATCGACCTCATGCAGCCGGCCATCGGTGGTGACGATGCCGTCGGGCGCGACATGATCGATACCTACGGTGACCAGCTCGACGTCGCGGCGTTGGATCGCGCGATAGAACCCGCCGGAAATGATCAGCCGTCGACACATCGGCTGGTGATCGGGCGTGAGCGCCTGGCGCAGGTGGGGATCTCGGACCGTGCGCAGGTTGGCCCGGCACGCGGCGCTGACCATCCGGCGCCGCCAGCCCGGTTTGACCAGTGCGCCCGCGACGAGCTCGAGCACGAACCGGTACCCGCGGTAGATCGCCGCGCCCAGTCCCGGCACGGAGCGGTGGAGCGCTTTGCCGAGCCTGGAATACGCCGGGTTGGGAAACGGGAAGACCCACTGGGCGCTGCGCTGAAACAGCTCGACATGTCCGGCCTGGCCGGCCAGGCCGCAGATGAGCTGGACCCCGGTCGAGCCGGTGCCCACCACCGCGACCCGCTTGCCCGCCACCGCGACGTCATGGTCCCAGCGCGACGAGTGGAAGACCGCGCCCGCGAAGGTATCCAGGCCTGCGATCCGCGGATACCGGGGATGGTGCAGGATCCCGGTCGCGGCGATCAGGAAATCGACCTCCTCGGTATCGCCGTTGGAAGTACACACCCGCCAATGAGTCTCGGCAAACTCGGCGTGCACGACCTCGGTGCCGAATCGAATGCTTTCGCTGAGCCCGAAGTCGTGGGCCACGGCGGTGAAGTAGTCGCGGATCTCGGCGCCGGGGGAAAACATGTGGCTCCAGTCGGGCTTTCGGGCGAAACTGAACTGATAGAACCGCGAGGGCACATCGCAGGTCAAACCCGGATAGGTGTTGGCGCGCCAGGTGCCCCCGACGCCGTCGGCCTTCTCATAGATCGTCAAGTCGGTGATCCCGGCCCGGCGCAGCGCTATCGCCATGCATATCCCCGACATGCCCGCCCCGATGATCGCCACCCGCGGCGACCGCAGCGGAGTCGTCGTCCCAACATCGAGGGCACTGCCCATCTCCGCGTCCCCAATTCTCTTATCCATCAAAGTTGATGCCGCGGGCTCCGGGTCATCAGACGACACGGCCCAGATCACAATCTGAACGTTTACTTTATTTGTGCGGCCAGGGTTGTCAAGGCCAACCTGGGGGTTGGACCAGGCCAGTAGCATGCCGGCCAGGGCCCGTTTGAAGGCCTCGATCGCCGCGCGTTGCGCCGCGGCGGCACGAGGACCCGCACCGAACATCGCGACCACCATATTGACCAGGCCCTCCAGGTCCTCAGCAGCCATCTCATCAACCGAGGCCGCCAACAGCCGCTCAAAAACCGATACACCCGTCATTCTTCGAGGCCGCGGTGGCGATCGACCTGGGCGAGTACGCCGTATGGCTCGATGCCGACAGGGTGGTGGCGAACATCTATCACCACTACCGCCATCTCGATCCCGACACGCCCAAGTTGAGTGCCTCCAGGTGGTGGCGATGCAGGCAGACTGGGCCGCCCGACGCGCATCGGCCAGCGCGGATCGGTCGGACAGATGACCGAGCTCGGAAATAGCGGAACTGCCTCGGTGGCAAGCGTTTTCGATTACCGGGCATCGGCTCCCCCGATGCGCCGTGCCTGGTCTTCCACCGCGAGATGCGACAACGAATGTCGTCCCAGCGCAGGTCGTCCAGATTCGGTCGTGCTGATCCGCCCCGACTTCCAGATGTTCGGCGGTGTCCTCGACCCGAGCGCACGGATGGACTGGTTCGCGACCTGGCCGAGCCCATCCGGGCGTAGGCCGGCAAGGCTTACGTCGGCTGCCGATCTGGTGCCGTGGTGTCTGTCCGAACACGTGTGGACAGCTCGGTGGCGGCCCGGACCAGCGCCTTGCGGATCGGCGGCCGATCCGGCTCCCGCACGGTGGTCATGAACGCGAGCGTCGCGATCACCCCAACCAGCGTGTCACCGACGAGGACAGGAACCGCCATGGTGGTGGTGCCACCGTCTGCTGGCACGTCGTGTGACGCGAACTTCTCGCTGCGCACGCGTTCGAGCTCCGGCTCCAGCTCGCGCAGGCGAGGATCCGCGGCGTGTGTCCGCCACGCTTCCTCGGAGAACGCCAGGAAGACCCGCCCTTGCGCCGAGTCGAAGACCGGAAGGCAGGAGTACAGCGGCATCGTGGCGATCACTACCATCCGCCGTACCGGGGTGCCGATGCGGACCAGAACGGGGCTGTCCCCACTCCACACTGACGCTACGGCGGTGTAGTTCGTCTCCTCGGAAAGCCGCCGCAGAACTGGTTCGGTACGCCGAACGAAGGAACTGGCGAATCTCGCCGCATCATGCATCACCGCCGCATAGTCCAGCGTCTTGACGCCGAGCGAGTACACCCCCCGCGAGATCTCGTAGGAGAGCAGGTTGGTGGAACGCAGAGTGATCAAGTACCGGTGCGCGGTCGCCCGGGACATGTCAAGGCGCTCCGCGATGTCCGCGAGCGTGAGCTCCGGCTCCTGGACCGTGAACAGGTTCAGCACGGCAACCGCCTTCTGCACAGCCTGGATCGGTGCACCCCTCCCGGGCGCTCAACGGCCTCAGCAGATTCGCTCACGTCACCCATCTTGACAGTCCGACGTCCGCCTTGACCGACACCCGTCGGCAGACTAACGTTGGTATCGCATCGTGAGACTGAAATGTATCGCAAATACGGTGGAGGGTGAGATGCAGTACGTCAGGCCGATCGACTTCGGCTCCGCGGTGTTCATTCCGGCCGGCGTCCCCCATCACAACTGGCGATCGGGCGGACAGGAAGGTCGCAGATGACACGTCACGAGGGCCGGGTGGCCGGCAAAGTTGTGTTGATTACCGGGGCCGGGGTCGGCCAAGGGCGATCCCATGCCCGACTTCTCGCCGAAGAGGGCGCCGACATCGTTGCGGTGGATGTGTGCGCGCAAACCAGCGATCGCATCGGTTATCCGCTCGCCACGCGCGATGACCTGGAGTACACACGCGAACTGGTCGAGAAGACCGGCCGGCGATGCGTCACGGTGCAGGCCGACGTACGAGATGCCAGTGCCATGGACGCGGCAGCCGCTGAGGCGGTGCTTCACTTCGGCCGTATCGATGCGGTGTGCGCCAACGCCGGGGTGATTACCTTTCACGCGGAGGGTTCCCTGGGTATTACCCCGGAGATTTTCGATCTGGTCGTCGACACCAATCTCAAAGGCGTGTTCAACACCATCCGTTCCACCGCCCCCCATCTGATCGCCGCCGGCGGTGGCTCCATGGTGCTCACCAGCTCGGTGGCGGCCCTGCGGGCGCAGGTCCCCTACGCGCACTACGTCGCCAGCAAGCACGGGGTGGTGGGCCTGACGAAGGCATTCGCGGTCGAACTCGCCCCGCACGGCATCCGGGTCAACAGCATCCACCCCACGGCGGTGCGCACCGCGATGTCTACCGACCCGAGCCTGCCCGAAGTCGCGGCGGCGCAGCCGCATACAATTTCCGGTGCTGCCAACTTGCTGCCCGACTTCGACGCCGAACCCGACACGGAGGTGGGCGCCGTGCCTTCCATTTTGGCGATTGAGGCGATTGAGGTGTCGCGTGGCGTGCTGTTCCTGATATCCGACGAGTCGCGCTATGTCACCGGGGCTCAGCTGCCGGTCGACGCCGGCTGTTCGACAAGACCGTGATCCTCAGATTCCGACCAGCTCAGCCAATCGCTCGCGCTGCGTGGCGGGGTCGCCGAACAGCAGCTCCGAGGTCTTCCACCGCCACATCAAGGCACCGCTATGCACCACCGACCTGCTCGGCGGCCAGTCCGGCGCGGTGATGCTCTCGCCGCCGTCGTTCTCGATCCGGAGCAGCACCAGGGTGGCGTCGGACATCTCGGGAAGGTCGCCGAAAATGCCGAGCCGTACGTCCGGTTGCTCCGGCGCTCAACGGCCTCAGCAGATTCGCTCACGTCACCCATCTTGACAGTCCGACGTCCGCCTTGACCGACACCCGTCGGCAGACTAACGTTGGTATCGCATCGTGAGACTAAAATGTATCGCAATACGGTGGAGGGTGAGATGCAGTACGTCAGGCCGATCGACTTCGACTCCGCGGAAATACCCGGCGAAAAGGGGTACAAGGGCAAGATCGTTTACAGCGGCGAGACCTGCACCCTGATCGCCACTGTCGTACCGCCCGGCGCACAGGGGCCCCAGAACCACACCCATCCGGTGGACCAGCTGTACTTCGTCACCGATGGAGAGGTGACGATCAAGCTCGGAAAGGACATACACAAGGCCGCCGCCGGCTCCGCGGTGTTCATTCCGGCCGGCGTCCCCCATCACAACTGGAACGAGGGGAGCGAGACCGAAGTGCACCTGGAGGTGCTCGCGCCCGGCAACGCCGGAATCCGCCCGATGCTCGAGTTCACCGAATCGGATGACGCACACGGCCTTCCTTATGCCGTGGTCGCACCCTCCGCGGACCGGACGCTGACAATCGACGGCGGAATGACGGTCACACCCCTCGTCGGACACGAGCGCGTCATCGGGCGCGGACGGGACCCCGTCTCCAAGAACGCGCTCATCTATATCGGAGGCCTGCCCGTGGGGGCAGCCGGTCCAAGCCTCCACACGCACGCATTCGACCAGTTCTATCTGGTGCTCGACGGTCTGCTCGGCGTGCAGGTTGGGCTGGAGGAATTCACCGTCGGTCCGCGGCAGCTCGTCGTTCTGCCGGCCGGCGTTCCCCACCGGCAGTGGAACGCGGGTGCGGAAGCCGAGCGGCACCTCACGATCCTCACACCTCCGCCGGAGCAGACGAGCACCGAGGAAGAACCCTGGGACCGTTCCGTCGAGCTGCACGCGGCAGCCAATACGACCCATGTCGCACTGTAAACCGACCGCCAGAGAGATCCCCACGCACGGAGTCACACTATGAGCACGCTTGTAACCGCCTGGTCGGAGGGCGCCACGACACTTGGCTCCTGGACGGCGCTGAACACCCCGGTGATCGCCGAGAGACTGGCCCTGGTCGGCCACGACTACGTGTGTCTCGACCAGCAGCACGGCATCGTCAACGACGCCAGCCTGGTCGCGAGTCTGATCGCTGTCGCCGCGGGCGGCGCCGCACCCCTGGTCCGCGTCGCGGCGAATGAGCCCAGCCTGATCAGCAAGGCGTTGGACAGCGGGGCCGAGGGTGTCATCGTCCCGCTGATCAACGACGGAGCCGACGCCGAGCGGGCCGTTCGGTCTTGTCGGTATCCGCCGCGCGGCGACCGGAGCATTGGGCCGATCCGTTCCGCCGGCAGCGGCAGGACGCGGACCTTCGCCGAGGGCGCATGCATCGTCATGGCCGAGAGCGTGTCCGCCGTGGACAACATCGACGACATCTGCTCCGTACCGGGCGTCGACGCCGTCTACGTGGGCCCGGCCGACCTCGCGGCCAGTCTGGGGTGCCCGCCCACGCTGGGCGTCGTACCCGGCATGCACGCCGACGCGATCGGCAAGATCCTCGACGCGTGCGCGCGGCACGACATGGTCGCCGGTATCCATTGCGGCACCACCCAGCAGGTGATCCAGTGTGCCGAGATGGGCTTCCGGATGATCACCATCTCGACCGATACCCAGCTTCTGTCCACCGCGGCGGCCGAGCGCTTCGGCGAAGTCCGTTCGGCAATGGCGTCGAAATCATGAAAGGCCAACGCCTCTCATGACGGAAACCTCACACGAGGCGGCGCGCTATCGGGGCTTCGGGCCGTACCCCGACGGAATGCTGCCGCTCACCCGCGGCGAGATGGACCTGTCAGCCATCCCCCCGGAGTTTCATTCACTGTTGCCGCAAGTGCCCGAAGCGGCGGCGGAGCCGTTCGTCGGTATCACCACGGACGGACACGTCGTCCCCGATCTCTACGCCCTCCGAGACACCGGCTGGAATCCGGAGCCCGCCGCGAAAGCCGCCTCGGCCTTTCTCGACAGCCTCACCTCCGAGCAACGCAAGGCCGTTCTGTACGAGGTCGACGCGACCGAGTGGCGCATGTGGAGCAACGCGTTCCCCACGTGGGACCCGCACGGTCTTCGCCTGGAGGACATCGAGCCCGGGCAGCGGGACCGCGCACTGGCGATCGTCGAAGCGTGTTTGTCCGCCACCGGGTTCGCCGATACCCGGACGGCTATGAAACTCAACGCCGCGCTGGGCGAGTTGATCGATCAGTACCGCGACACGCTGACCGAATACTGCTATTTCTTCGCGTTGTTCGGCACTCCGTCCCCGACCGAGCCGTGGGGATGGCAGTTGTGGGGGCACCACCTCGACGTGCACTGCTTCGTGCTCGGCCGCCAACTAGTGCTCACCCCGACCTTCATGGGTGCGGAGCCCGCGGAGGCGGACCGGGGTACGTACAAGGGGCTGCGGCTCTTCGACGCGCAACGCGAGACCGGCCTCGAACTGCGCCGCAACCTGCGCCCCGAACAGGCGCGGCTGGCCGTCCTTTACGAGTCGATGCGCCTGCAGGACCTCCCGCCCGATCTCGCGGGCCCGGCCGACGGCAGGCACCTGGGCGGTGCCGGCCAGGACAACCGCGTCATCCCGTACGAAGGACTGCGAGCCGACGGCCTGACACTCCTGCAGCGAGACCTGCTGCTCCACCTGGTGAGCACCTACGCGGACCGGCTGCCAAGCGGCCCCGCCGACGCGTTGCTGACGGATGTCGAGCGCCACCTGGACGACACCCACCTCGCCTGGATCGGTGGAGCAGGCGACGACGACCCCTTCTACTACCGGATCCACAGCCCCGTCCTCATGATCGAGTACGACTGCCATCAGGGAGTCTTCCTCGACAACTCGCAGCCCGAGCCGTTCCACGTGCACACCATCGTGCGGACCCCCAATGGCGGTGACTACGGACGCGATCTGCTGCGCCGCCACCTCCTTGGCCACCATTCCTCACACTGACAGTCAGCTTTGCGCCGTGGGGCGGGCGATGGCGGCACCGTGTCGCCGAAGTCCGTCCGAATGAAGCCGGCAGGCACGCCTCCAACGGCACCGCCCACGCCGTCAACGTCGTTCCCGATGCTTGCTCGTGCTGTTTCGGCCGCGAAGTTGTGGACCGCCACAACCCGGAAGTCGCCCTTCTCGGTGCGGCATCCATAGTCCGGTGGGGCACGGCAACCGCACAATTGTGAGTGACGAACGGAGTTGCCATGACAACTGTCGCACTCGACACATCCGCCCCAGCGACGCGCCAGGCAGTCACCCTCATCGACGTGGACTGCCACAACATCCCGGGCCCGCGTAGCCTGCTCCCCTACCTCGAGCCACGGTGGTTGGAGTACCTCGAGCACTACGGTGTACGGTCCCGTCACGAGGCCGACATTCAGCCGGCCCTGCGCCCGATGGCCTGCCGCGCGGACAGCATCCCCCCGTCGGGCTTCCCCGGGAGCGATCCGCGGTTCTCCCAGGCCCAGACCCTCGACGAGTACGGCATCGACATCTCGGTGCTCAACAACATCCTTGGGCAGATCAATTTCCCCGGTGGCAACCAGCCGGTGCCGTTCTCCGCGGCGCTGCAGCGGGCCAACAACGACTGGGCCATGTATGAGTGGTTCACCTCCGACCCGCGATGGCGCTCCTCCATCTGCGTCACGTTCGAGGAGCCCGATCTGGCCGTGCAGGAAATCGTGCGCTGCACGGATATGAGCGACCGGTTCGTCTCGATCCTGATCTCCACCCGGACCCAGAAACCGTTCGGAAACCCGAAGTACGAACCGCTGTTCGAGGTGGCTTCGCAGCTCGGTCTGCCGATCACCTTTCACCCTGGCGGAACCGCGATGAACAACTCGACGGGTAGCGGCATGCCGTCGTATTACTTCGAGAACCACTCGACTTACCCGCTGGGCACGCTCACTGCCATCGCCAGCCTGATATTCGAAGGCGTGCTCGACCGGTGGCCGGGCCTGCGATTCGTGGCGATCGAGGCCGGGTGGTCGTGGGCTGCGCCGTTCGCGTGGCGCCTCGACGCCGCGGCCGACACGGAGGTCGTCGAGGCGTCGAGGCTGCAACGCAAGCCATCGGAGTACTTCGCCGACCACTTCTGGTTCACTACCCAGCCGATCGAGGAGCCCGAGGACCCGGCGTGGTTCGTCGAGGCATACGACCAATTCGCCGGCCTGGGTCTGGCCGGGAACCTCATGTACTCCAGCGACTATCCCCACTGGGACTTCGACTCCCCACGCACCGCGATTCCGAAGGCTCTTCCGGACACCGCGCGGCAGGGCCTCTTCTGCGACAACGCCGCTAGGTTCTACGGCTTCAGAGCGACCGGCACGGACGGCCGATGAGCGTATCGGCACAAGGTCTGACGGCGCTCCGGGCGCCGGGCGGCTGGGCCGGTCCGGTGATAGACGTCGACGTGCACGTGCACGTGCCGTCCATCCGAACATTGTTCCCTTACATGCAGCAGGGCTGGCGGGACTTCATCATCGAACGTGCCGTGGGCACGCCACCGTCGTTCGCGACGGTCTATCCGCAAAATGCCGGCAATGTCGTGCGCCCCGAGTGGCGCCCGGGGGACGGCGGGCTGGCCGCATCGAGCCTTGAGCTTGTCCGCGAGCAGGCTCTCGACGCGTGGGCGGTGGAACGGGCAATCCTCAACTGTTACTGGGGACTCGACTCGGTCCGTCATCCCGATCTCGCCGCTGTGATCGCCCGAGCCATCAACGACTGGTTGATCGATGAATGGCTTGACCGCGACGATCGCCTGCGTGCCTCGCTCGTCGTGCCTGCACACACCTTCGCCGACGCGGTGGCCGAGATCGAACGCGTCGGCAGCCACCCCGGTTTCGTGCAGGTGATGATGCCGGTGCGGGCGATGCAAACCTACGGACGCCGCAACTGGTGGCCGGTGTACGACGCGATCGTGGCACATGATCTCGTCATGGGGATGACATGGGGCGGGACGTCGGAGGGGCCGCCCACTCCGTCGGGCTGGCCGTCGTACTACGCCGAGGAGTGGGCCGGCGAGCAGGGTGTTTTCATGTCGCAGCTGACGAGCATGCTTGCAGAGGGCGTGTTCCAGAGGTACCCCACGTTTCGTCTCGCCGTCCTCGACATCGGGTTCAACTGGGTGCCGTCATTGATGTGGAGGCTGAACAAGGAATGGAAGGGTTTGCGCCGGACGATCCCGTGGGTGAACGAATTGCCTTCGCAGATCTTCCGCGACCACATCCGGTTCACCACCGCCCCGTTGGACGCCGCACCGCCGAGTGAGAGCGCGCGATTCCTCAAGTGGCTCGGGGAGGAGATGGTGATGTTCGCCAGCGATTACCCGCACGCCTATCCCGGCGACTACGGACGATTCCTCGACGCGCTGCCGGAGTCGGCGCGCCCGAAGATCATGGCCCAGAACGCCCGTGCCTTTTACCGCTTGTGACGGCGGCGCCCCGATGCAGAGCGCGGCGGAGGAGGTGCTGTGAAGAACTACGTGGTCGCCCGGACGGAGGACGTCCCGGTGGGTAGCAGTATCCGCGTCGAGGTCAACGGCCGCAGCTACGGCATCTTCAATGTCGGCGGGACGTTCCACGCGCTGCTTGATCGTTGCCCCCACCAAGGGGCGGCACTGACCCGCGGTGCGTGCATCGCGTCGATCGAGTCGGACACACCGGGCGAATACCGGTTCGGCACCAGCCGCACGTTGGTCATGTGCCCCTGGCACGGATGGGAGTTCGACATTGAGACGGGTCAGTCGTGGTTCGACGCCGCGCGCACACGGGCCCTTTCGGTCGATGTCAACGTCGAGCACGGCGAGGATTTGGCCGCGTGGCTGCACGAGTCGCCGCAGACCGGTGCCCGGCTGCCGGGGCCTTACGTCGCCGAGGTCCACGAGGTGCACCGCGAGGACGACTACATCGTGCTGGTGCTGCCCCGGTAGGGGCCCGACAGATCGTCAGACCGGTTGACCCGTCGCATCACTCGATGAGGTCGATCACGGCGCGCACGATGCTTTCGGTGTCGATTCCGTGATGGCAGTAGACGTCATCCGGGGCACCCAGTTGCCCGAACTTGCTCACCTGGATCTGAGTTTGTTGCCAGCGACAAAGCCGGTCGGCCGATTCTCGTTTTCACGTCCGTAGACCCGGTCGTAGCGGCACGTCAAGCTGATTGGAACCGGCGTCCACGTCTGGCGGTGTCCGCAGGACCTACCCCGAAGGCGCTCGACGCACGCCAGTGGAGGATTTGAGGATGACATCTGTGTCAGACGACACCGTCGTTGTCGACGGCCTAGCGGTCTGCGACCACGTCGAGATCCAACAACTCTATGCGCGCTACAGCCACACAATCGACAGCGGGGACGCCAAGGGCTGGGCCGACACGTTCACCGACGACGGCGTCTGGCGCTCGGAGACGACCTCCTACCGGGGTTCCGAGCAGCTCGCAGCGTTCGCCGAGACGTCGCGGAACTTCCTCGGGGGTTACCGTCACGTGCAGACGAACATGTTGCTCAGCAAGACCGCCGAAGGCGTCGAGGGATCCGCCTATCTGCTCTTCCTGCAACCCGATCCAGGCCGAAACGCCCCCATCATCATCAACTCCGGAATCTATCGGGACACGCTGGTGCGTACTCCCGCCGGATGGCGGTTCGCGGTTCGGAAGCTGGTTCTCGACGTCCTGCCAGCGACCGCTGGGCCCGCAGCGGTCCCCAGCCCCGACGGCACGGGTGGCCCTTCACAGCAGTTGCAGGCGTTCGTCGAGTACCTGCGTGCCACGCCCTTTGAACCCGACCCGGAGACCATGCGCGCTCCCGTCAGCGCCGCGCAGCTGGCCGGGGTGACGCGCAGCGCGACCGACCTGGGTGGCGTACCTGCCGTCACCATCGAGCCGGAGGGCAGCTCGCCCGAGCTTACGGTTGTCTACTTCCACGGCGGCGGCTACGTCAGCGGTTCGCCACCGGAGTTGTACCTGCCCATGGCCGCCGGCGTGGCGATCGCCGCCAACGCGCGCGTGCACGTCGTCGACTACCGGCTCGCCCCGGAGGCGCCCTTCCCGGGTGCGTTCGAAGACTGCCTCAACGCCTACCGGTGGCTGCTGCGCGACGGCGCCGTCGATCCCCGCAAGCTGGCCGTCTTCGGCGATTCAGCCGGGGGCAATCTCGCGCTCGCCGTAGCTGTCGCCGCCCGCGACGAACGCCTGCCGCTCCCGACGAGCGTCGCGGTGATCTCGCCTTACGCGGATCTGACCTTCAGCGGGCCATCGATCGAGCAGCGAAGGCATCAAGACCCGTACGTGTCCCGTGAGCTGCTTGAGTTAATGGCCGCCGCCTACGTCGGAGAGGGCCCCCGCGACGACCCGCGCTGCTCGACGGTCTTCGCCGATCTGCATGGCCTGCCTCCGCTGCTCGTCCAGGTGGGCGAGAACGAAATCCTCTACGACGACGCGACCCGCATCCGAGACGCTGCGGGCGCCGCGGGTGTCGAGGTGACATTCGAGTCGTGGAAACATGGGTTCCACGTCTGGCCGGTGTTCGTGTCGGCGGGCCTGCCCGAGTCTGCGGCCGCCATCGAACGTCTAGCTGCCTTCCTCAAGGGGCAGGCCTCCCTGGCGAAGCTGCGGTGAAGTGCTCTGACTGCACACGTCCCCACCGGACCGAACTCCCGGGAGCATGCCGATGAGTGGTTTCGACGTCCAAGGATTTCTCGCCGCTCTACGCAGCATGGACAATTCGGCACTCGCCGCACCACACGATGGCCTCAATTACGAGTCGGCCGAGATCGCCGGCGTGGCAGCGGAGTGGACGGTTCCCGCGGACGTTCCGACTGATCCAGAGGCCGCGGTCATGTACATCCACGGTGGCGGCTACGTCGCCGGCGCACCGGACGTCTGCCGGTTGGCGACGTCTCGGATCGCCCTCGGACTCGGCGTCCGGGTCATTTCGCCGGACTACCGGCTCGCCCCCGAGCACCCCTTTCCCGCCGCGCACGAGGACGTGCTTGCGGTCTACCGGGAGCTCATCGCAGCGCAGGGGGTGCGGTCGGAGAAGTTCGCCGTCGCCGGTGACTCCGCGGGGGCGTCGTTGGCGGTCTCTCTGATCGCCGACGCCCGAGAGTCGGGCCTGCCGATGCCTGCGTGCGGCATGCTCAACTCGCCCTACTCGGACGTCGCACTCAACTCTCCTTCACTGGACGACCCTGCGCGCAACCAGCATTCGATCACGCGCGACCTCGTCGAGGCGCTGGCCACCGCGTTCCTGTCCAGCGGCGGGGTGCACCCGAGGGACCCCCGACACTCGCCGGTCTACCTCGACCTCTACGGGTTCCCGCCACTGCTCATCCAGGTTGCGGGGCACGACATCTGCCACGACGACGGTGTCCGCCTGGCTGCGAAGGCTCGCGAGGCGGGGGTTGACGTGACATTCACCGAATACCCGAACTCAGAGCACATCTTCATCGTGTGGGGATCGAAGCAGTACGTCGACGGCGCGATCGTGGACTCGGCGCTGGATCCCGAGCCGGCCCGACGGGCCGCGCAGGAGATGGTCGAGTTCGCCAGGGGCCACCTGGCCGCGGTTGTCGAGCCTGCCACCGTGGTGCCGGATTGAGGCCGTCGAGGAGTGCAATGCCGCCGGACCTGGACACCGAAGCGACCGGCAAAGCGGAGGATTCATTTACCGTCGTGCTGCAGAGGTCCGGCATGACTCTGATCGTGCCGGCGGGCCGCTCGATCGCCGAAACCGTGGAAGCTGCCGGGGTGTACGTCGCGACGTCCTGCAGGGAAGGCACCTGCGGTACCTGTGAGACTGCCGTGCTGGACGGGGTTCCTGACCATCGCGACTCGTTTCTGCAGCCAGAGGAGCGATCCGACAACGCCACGATGATGATCTGCTGCAGCCGTGCGCGCTCCGAGCGCATCGTGCTCGACTTCTAGCCTCGCGCCGGCGCCTTCAGCGCCCGGCACTGGTGGTGACCAGACTCCGGTCGATATCGGAGACGCGCGCTGCGCCCACCAAGGCCATGGTTTGGGCGACCTCGGCGCGAAACATCTCCAGGACAACCTCGACGCCGGACTGGCCAGCTGCGGCGAGTCCGTAGAGATACGGGCGACCAACGAACACCGCTCTGGCCCCGAGAGCGAGAGCCTTCACGACGTCTGTCCCGCGACGAAAACCACCGTCGACGAACACCTCGGCTCTGCCGTCAACCGCGTCGACGACCGATGGCAGCACGTCAACGGTGGCCGCCACTCCGTCCAACTGGCGGCCGCCGTGATTGGACACCACTATGCCGTCCACGCCGAGCTCGACGAGACCCGCGCATTCGTCGGGCCGCATCACACCCTTGATCAGAAGCGGCCCCTGCCACAGATCGCGAACGGCCCGTACGTCATCCCAGCCAACCGGACGGGCCGACGCCATGATGGTCGCCGCGGTCTGGCGGGGAGACATCCGCTGGGCACCGCCCGCGGATGTGCGCGGCAGCACGTTGCCCCGCACGAACTCGACCGCCCACCGCGGGTGCGTCGCACCCTGAAGCAGGAATCGGGGGCGAATCGTGGAGCCCAAAATGCGGTTGCGCCGATCCCGATCTCGGTTGCCGAACACCGGGGTGTCCACCGTGATGGCCAGAGCTGTGTAGCCAGCCTCGGCTACGCGGGCAATCAGATCCGCGAGCCCCTCCCGTTCCGCGGGCAAATAGAGCTGGAACCACAGCGGGCCCCCTGAACCGGCGCGCGCGACATCCTCGAGCGCGAAGCCCGTCACGCTGCTCTGCATATAAATCGTGCCGGCACGTCGCGCGGCCCGGGCGACCGCGAGTTCGGCGCCACCGCTGACCACACGTCCGGCGCCAGTGGGCGCCAACAGCACCGGCATGGACACCTGGTCGCCCAAGACGGCAGTAGTGAGGTCTGGCAGCGCAACGTGGCCCAGCGCCCGGGGACGGAAGATGATGCGCTCGAACGCGGCACGGTTGGCCCGCAACGACACCTCGTCACCAGCGCCACCGGCAAGCGTGTCGTAGATCACCCGGGGTATCCGTCTGCGGGCGATCCGTTCCACGTCGGCCACCGTGACCGCGTCCCGAAACCTCACGTCCGAACCTCCTCCAGCGTGGCGACCGCGCCTGCGCCGACCGCACTGTGCGTGGTCGCAGACACCTCTACGCGTCGGCGCATGACTTCCAGCTCACGTGACGTAAGCGGGGACGGTGCAACCACGGGTGGCGAGGCGCTTGCTCAGCACTCGTTCGTGGTGCACCGCATCCCCGAAGCGCCGCTCCGCGGCCAAGGCGCGCCGCACCAAAAGGTGTGCGTCGTGTTCCCAGGTGAACGCGATACCGCCGAACACCTGCGTGGCGCCCTCGGTGATCTGACGGGCTGCGCGCGCCGCGTGCGCCTTCGCGACGGAGCTCGCCTCGCTGGACTCCTCGAGGCCATCGTCGATGGCGGCCGCGGCATACAGGATTGCCGACCACGCCGTCTCGCGCAGGACGTGACGCTCGGCGAGGAGCTGCTGCAGCGCCTGGAACGAGCCGATCGCCCGTCCGTACTGGTGGCGTTCTTGCGAGTATTCGACGGCCATGTCTAGGCACCTCGACGCGGCCCCGATGGCTTCTGCCGCGCTGACCACGGCACCAACGTCGAACGCGGATGACAGCGGTCCCCCGGAGTCGGCGCTCGCGAGGACACACTCGGGGCCGACCGTGACGTCGGACAAGTGCACCGTGCACGAGCCGCTGCTCGGGTCGATCGAGCGCTCATGGTCAACGTGCACTCCGGCGGCGTCCCTGGGGACGAGCATTAGGGCGGGGCCGTCGTCGGTGACAACGGTGACCGCGAACATCCCCGCGTGCAGCCCATGGTGGACACCGACTTTCGTTCCGTTGACGACGTAGGTGCCTGAGCGAGACGCTCGGGCCGAGATGGCGTCGAGGTTCCACGATCCGGTCGATTCGAGATGCGCGAACGCCACGGTGATGTCGCCGTCGGCCAACAGCTGCGCCCATCGACCGCGCACGGCGTCGCCGCCCGAGGCGATGCGCGAGACGATGACCGTATCGGCCACCAGGGAGGGGGCGGCGTGACCGCCGATGCTGGCGGCGAGCAGGCAGAGCCCGGGAAGTCCGAAGCCGTCCTCACCGCGGAGGTCGCTACCGACGCCATACCACCCCAGCTCGGCGAACTCCTTCCACAGTGCGGAGGGATCGCCGGCTCCCTCGAGGAAGGAACGGGCCAGCGCCAGCGGGGCTCGCGCGTCGAGCAGGTCGTCGGCGACAGCGCGCAGTGATGCCTGGTCGGCGGTGATTTCGAGGTCCATGCTCAGCTCCGGGGTAGGCCCAGCATGCGCTGGGCGATGATGTTCTTCTGGATCTGCTCGCTGCCCCCGTAGACGGATGCGGCACGGCTGTATAGATAGACGTTCTGCAGCTCGGAGACGCGATCCGCGGCGGCATTGTTTGACTGCCCGCCGAGGTGGCACCCAAGGACGTCCAACACCGTCCCGCCGAGCCGCTGCTCAGATGCGACGAGCCACAGCTTGTCGATCGAGCTCTCGAGGCCCGCGGCCCCCCGCGCGGTTGCCGCGCCCGCGCTGCGGTAGGACTGATATCGCAGTACTTCGAGATCGATGTGCGCGCGGGTGAGTTGGGCGAGGACCTCGGGGTCCTCGATCGCCGGGCGCCCGTCGCGCTGGATCGAGCGCGCTTCCTCGACGAGGCGGTCGAGGGTGATGCGGAGCTTGACTTGGCGGCCGGCGACCGCTGGACCACGCTCGTTGGTCAAGGTGTGCATGGCAAGCGGCCACCCCCCGTTGAGCTCGCCGAGGAGGTTGGCCTTCGGGACGCGCACATCGTCGAAGAAGATCTCGCCGAACTCGGCGTCGCCGGTGATCTGCTTGAGCGGCCGCACGTCGACGCCGGGGGCATGGGTATCGACGATGATGTAGGAGATGCCCTTGTGGGCTGGGGCGTCGCGGTCGGTCCTGGCGAGGACGGCGCACCAGTCGGCGTACTTTGCCCAGGACGTCCAGGTTTTCTGGCCGTTGATGACGAAGTGATCGCCGTCGGGGTCCGCGCGCGTCTTGAGCGAGGCGAGGTCCGATCCGGCTTCGGGTTCTGAGAAGCCCTGGCACCAGATGTCTTCGCCGGTGAGCATCCGCTTCACGTGGGTACGTTTCTGCTCGGCGGTGCCATGCGCGACGACCGACGGCCCGACGACTTCAAGCGCGATCACGCCAATCAGCTCGGGCGCACCGGCACGCGCCATCTCCAGATTCGCAACGAGCTGCTGGGAGGCCGTCCCACCGCGACCGCCGTACTCCTCGGGCCACGCGATGCCGACGAGACCTGCGTCGTAGACGTCTTTCTGCCACGTGCGCAGCACCGCGACCCGCGCGTCCAGCTCATGGGGCAGGTCCTCGGGCCGCAAGGCATTGCTGGCGAGGAATGTCCGCACCTCGTCGCGGATCTCCTGCTCCTTTTCGTCGAGCGTGAGCTGCATGCCGACCTCCCTAACGTCGATTGGGTTGGTTTGATGGTTCAGCGCGAGAGGACGGTGCACGCGCTCACGCCTGGAGCGCCGTAGACGTGGGTGAACCCCGTCTTGGGCTCGTTGGGGACCTGGCGGTCCCCCGCCTCGCCCCGAAGCTGCAGCACCGTCTCATAGACCTGCCGCAACCCCGAAGCACCGATCGGCTCGCCGTTGGCGATGCACCCGCCGTCGGTATTGACGGGCAGGTCCCCCGCAATCTCGGTGGCGCCGCGGCCGTACAGCCCGGCCTGCTCGCCGTGCTCGCACAACCCACATTCCGCGAGGTGTATGAGCTCCGCGCCGGACTCCGTGTCCTGCACTTGTGCGATGTCGATCTCCGACGGCGCGACGCCCGCCCGCTCGAACGCCATCTGCGCAGCTGCCACCGACGGGGACGGCGACAGCTCCATCCCCAGCGCCGGGCTGTACACGTCGAAGGACTGGGGTTGCCGCGTCTGCAGTACGGCCGAGCGCAGGTAGATGGGCCGCGCTTGCGGGATACGTCTGAGGTATTCACTGCGGCACAGGACGAGCGCCGCGCCGCCTTCGCCCGGCGAACACAGCATGTACTGCGTCAACGGGTCGCTGACCATGCGGGCGTTGAGGATCTCGTCCTCGCTGAGCGGCTGGCGACGCCAGGCGTTCTCGTTCTTTTCGCCGTTGCGGAAGGCCTTGTTGGCCACTTTCGCAAGCGTCGCCGGCTCGATGCCGTGATCGTGCATGTAGCGCTGGATCTTCATCCCGAAGAATTGCGTGGTGACCATCAGCCCCGCGGTTCCGTACCAGGCGGGCAGGGACCAGTCCTCGGGACGCTCGGCGAATGCCCCCCGCGGATGTTTGTCGAAGCCGACGACGACGCCGACGTCGCACGCGCCGGACCGAAGCGCGTTGTACACGCTGACCAATGCCGAACCGCCTGTCGCGCAGCCGTTGTGGACGTTGAGAAACGCCAAGCCGGTGGCACCCAGATCGGCGACCATGGTGTCGGCGTTGCCCGACGAAGAGCTCCCGCCTGCCGCGAACTCGACGTCGCTCCACCGCAGCCCGGCGTCCTCGAGCGCGAGGCGAACGGCGTGGGCGCCCATCTCGAGGCCGGACACCCCTTCGTGGCGGCCGAACGGGTGCAGGCCGATGCCGACGATCGCGACCGCGGGATCGCTCACTTGGAAGTCTCCTCGTGCACCGGGGCAAACGCGTAGGTCGGCTCCCCGTCGACGTCGAGTAGCGGCACCAGCTCGAGCACCATGCCGATGCGGAGGGTCTCGGGGTCGCCGATGAGCCGGGATTCGACGCGGACGATGTCGTCGAGCTCGACGTAACCGACGCCAAATGGCGTGAAGGTTTCGGAGCTGCCCCGATACGGCGGCGACGGGGGCGGGAACCGCTGAACGGTGTAGGTCCACAATGTGCCGCGGCTGGGCAGAAGCCGGCGGACGACTTCGCTGCCCGCGCACGCGGTGCAGCGCATGCGCAATGGGAACATGACTGCCGAGCACGCCGCGCACCGGCCGCCGACGAGACGCGTTGTGCCCGAGGACATGTCCAGCGGCGAATCAGTCACGAGGTCAGTCGATCCCGTTTGAGCACGACGCCCGCACGCTCGCGGTCCCATGTCGTTTCCGTGATCCCCGCGGCTCGAAGTTCGGACTTCTTGACCTTGAACGAGGGAGTCCGCGGAAGTTCCGACGCGAACTCGATGAACCTGGGGACCCAGTGCCGCGGCATCCGCTCGACGAGGTAGGCGGTGAGGGCCTCGGGCGTCAGGCTGCTGCCTTCGCTCCGCACGACGACGACCTTGACCTCCTCGTCGCCGGTCCCCGCGGCGACGTCCGGGTTGGGCACCGCCACGGCCGCGACCTCCTCGATCTCGGGATGGCCGAGGGTGTCCTGCTCGACCTCGAACGACGAGATGTTCTCGCCGCGGCGACGGATGGCGTCCTTGACGCGGTCGACGAAGTAGAAGTTGCCCTCGGAGTCCTCGATGAATTGGTCGCCGGTGTGAAACCAGCCGTGCGCCCAGGCGTTCGACGTCGCCTCGGGCATCGCGCGGTAGCCGCTGTTCATGACCCAGGGCAGCCGGTGGCGTACGAGCAGCTCACCGGGCTGACCCGCCGCCACGGCGATACCGTGCTCGTCGGCGACCATCACCTCGAAGGTGTCGGGGTCGACGGCCTTCCCACAGGATCGCTCGTCGGTCGGGTTGAGTTCGGACCGGATGGGCACGGGTACCTCGGTCATCCCGAATGCCGTATACACATCTACGCCGAAGCGCTGCGAGAAGTCCGCTACGTGGGACAGCGGGCCCATGTAGACGACGCGTAGCGGGTTGTCGGCGTCGTCGGGGCCGGGTGGCTGTCCGAGCAGGAAACTCACCATCGCGTGCAGGATGCAGGACGCGGTGGCCCCGAAACGCGTGACGTCCTGCCAGAACCGCTTCGCGTCGAAGGCTGGCAGCAACGCGACGGAGCCGCCGCGGACCAGCATCCCGTACGTACACCCCACCCCGGCCATGTGGAACATCGGCAGCGCTTGCAGGAACCGGTCGTCCTCGCCAACGTCGGGCCAGACGAAGTTGCGGTTGAACATCCACAGCGCGGCGTAGGAACACACCACGCCCTTCGACGGACCGGTGGTCCCGGAGGTGTAGATGAGGACCGCGTCGTCCCACGGCTCCACCGGATCCCCGGCCGCGGGCGGCTCGGCGCCTGCGCCGGCAATGACGTTGTCGAGCGAGTACACCGGCCACGGGAGCTCGACGTCGTCCAGGTCACCGACGATGACGACGGTATGCAGCGCCGGCACGTCGAGCCCGACCAGGCGGTCGGCCAGACCGGCATGCACGACGAGCACCCCGGCGCCTGCGACATTCAGGGTGTGCTCGAGGTACCGGCCGCGAGCGGCCAGGTTCAGTGGGGCGAACACCGCACCGAGGGTGGCCGCGCCCAACCAGACGCGCATGAGGGCCGCCCCGGCGGGCATGAACACCGACACCGGCTCACCCCGGCCGACGCCGAGGGCGCGAAGCGCGTTGGCCGCCCGCCAGGACTCCGCGAGCGTCTCCTGATATGTCCACGCGGAGCCGTCCTGATAGGCCAGGAACACCTTGTCCCCGTACTGCGCCGCACGGTCGATGAGCAGTGCAGAGATGACCGCCTGCTCGCGGGTGGGGAATTCATTGCCCGCGGTGCCCCCCGGTTCCTGAGTCGCCGAGGACATCAGCTACCCGTCCAAACCGCCTCGCGCTTGTTGAGGAACGCCGAGATCCCTTCCTGGGCGTCCTTGGACTCGAGCACGAGGCCGGCTGCGAGTGTCTCGAGGACCATCAGCGTCTCGGTGTCGCCGTCGAGGCCCCGGTTGAGGGCCATCTTGGTGACCGCCATGGCGTACGGGCTCTTGTCGGTCAACTGCGCGACGAAGGCGTCGACGGTCGCGTCGAGCTCCGCCGCCGGGGCGCAATCGGTGATCAGGCCGAAGTCGACCGCCTCGCGGCCGGTGAGCAGCTTGCCCGTGAGCATGAGCTCCTTCGCCTTGCGCATGCCCAGCATGCGCGGAAGCCGGTAGATCGGGCCCGCACCGCCGAACAGCGCACGACGGATGTGGAAGTCGCCGACGAGTGCCTCCTCGTCGGCGATCGCGAAGTCGCAATTGATCATGATCTCGAAGCCGCCGGCCGTTGTGTACCCCTCCAGCACGGCGACCGAAGGTTTCGGCGAGCGGTGGATGCGATCGCAGACTCGCGCCGACTCGCGGGCCACCTCGAGTGCCATGGTGTCACCAGCGAAGTCCTCGAGCAGCTCGTCAAGGTCGAAGCCGGAGCAGAACGTGTTGCCCCGGCCACGGAAGACCATCGCTCGGACCTCTTTGTCCTTTTCGGCGCGGTCGACGGCAACTTCGATCTCGGACAGCAGTTGCTGGCTCACGCAGTTGCGTTTGTGCGGACGGTTCAGCCAGATGTGGGCGACCATGCCCTGCTTCTCGTACTGAATCGGCTCGGCTTCCGGCGGTCTCGGCAAGGTGTCTCCTTCGAAGGCACTACATGAACTGAAGTGAGTTCAGGTTATGAAATCGATCAGGACGTTGTCAAGTCATCGGCTTGGCGAGGAGGTCGAGGAAGGGTCGGGGAAGCGGCCGCCCGTCAGTCGAGCGGCGCCGGCGTGGGGCGACCCTCAGGCGGTATCCGGCGCAAACTCGCCGGCGGAGTTGAAGACGACCGCGAGGGCGTGCGCGACGACGGTCTCGCGAAGGTGCTCGAGCGGCACGTTCGTGGTCGGGCCGTACCAGGCAAAGGGATATGCGCTCAGGCCGATGACGGCCCGCGCGAGCAAGTGCGGATCCTGCGCTGGGATTCTCCCCGCGCGCATCAGGCTGCCCAGGTATCGGGTCCAAGCGTGCACGATGTCGTGCGCATACCCGCGCGCATCGAGGTAGGCCTCGTGTTCGGGCTGCGGACCGCTGTGCTCTAGCGAGAGCACTTGCATCTCCGCCATGACCACGCTGTGGCGGTCGGCCGCCGGGACGCCACCCTCGAACGGATGGCGCATCGCCGCCGCGATCACGGTGCGCGGCTCGTCGGACTGGCGGCTGATGAGTTCAAAGTAATCACGGTTGTCGCGCAGGACCTCGGCCATGATCGTGAATAGGCAGTGCTCCTTGGATACGAAGTAGTGGTACAGCGCAGTCGAGCCGATTCCGACGGCATCCGCTACGTCACTCCACCTGCTCGCGCGGTAGCCGATACGCGCGAAGTCTGCGGTCGCGGTCGCGAGGATCAGCTCGCGCTTGGAACGTGGGGACGGCCTCGCCGCCCCGTTGCCCGACGCGGCCCCGCGAGTCGTGCGGGCGGGTGTCATGAACTGACTTTAGCCCAGGCTCCGCGAAGCCCGTGCAGCGTCATCCGCGCCGGTCCCAGAAGCGGATATCGGAATTGCCGAGCGAACGGTCGTTCGCCGCCGCGACCGACGTCAAAGGTCCCACTCCACGCGCATGCCGAGGAGGTTGACCACGACGCCGAGGGTGCGCGCGTAGTTGAGTTCCTGCGCCGGCACCCTGAGGGTCGGGATGCGCTCGAGCAACGCGTTTAGCGCGATCCGCACCTCCAACCGGGCCAGCGGTGCGCCAACGCAGAAGTGGGTGGCCTTGGCGAATCCGAGGTGGTCCTTGGCGTTGGCGCGGTGGATGTCGAAGCGCCGCGGCTCCGCGAACACGTCCTCGTCGTGGTTGGCCGAGGCGAGTGACCCCCAGACCAATGAGCCGCCGGGGATGTGCTGGCCGCGGATGTCGACGTCGCGCGTGGTGACGCGCATCTGGCCGATCGAGCTCTGGCGTCGGCGCAGCCCCTCCTCGACCGCTTGCGGAATCAGTTCCGGGTTCTCGCGCAGTTCCTCGCGCTGCTCAGGATGCTCGTCCAGCAGTTTCACGGTCTCGCAGATCAAGTTGGACGTCGTGTCCATCCCGGCGGTCAGGAAGGTGACGATGTCGAGCCCGATCTCCTGATGCGTGCGGACGGGGCAGCCTTGCGCGTCGGTTCCCTGCGCGAGCATGGCGAGCACGTCGGAATCGGGCGGTTGCGCGGCGCGCGTGGTCACGATGTCGGCATACTGCCCACTGATCCGCATGAATCGATCCCAAGTGGCCCGCCGCACGTCGTCGGGCATTGGGTTGAGGCCGTCGGTGAAGATCGCGAGAAGGTCGTCGCCTAGCTGATTGATCGCCGGCAGGTCGTCCTCGGGGAGACCGAGGGTGCGCAGCATCGTCAACAGCGTCATGGGGCGCGCGAACTCCGTGAGCAGGTCACACTCGCCGCGCGGAAGTAGCACGTCGATGAGGTCGTGCGCCGTCCGCACGACCTCCTCTTCCATCGCCTCCATGCGCGGGCGGCGGAACGCCTTCTGCTGCAGCCTGCGCACCTGTGTGTGTTCCGGCGGGTCCAGTGCCTTGACGATCTTGGCGAAATAGTCCGGTGGCAACGTGTCCTGGTATTCCTCGGGGATCTCTGCCCGGCCCAGGACCTTGCTCGAGAATGTCGCGGGTTCACCGAGCATCGTGGCGACGTCCTCGTATTTGGTCAGGACCCAGAACGGCATGGGCGGTCCCGGATGAAAGAAGACGGGCGCCTCGCGGCGAGCGCGCTCGAAGAAGACGTACGGGTCGCGCAGGAATGTCTGCGAGAGCGGGTCGAACCCGTCGATCGTCGGCGCGTCCGACTGGGCCACCGCCGCCGTCTGATCGGGCATCTTGTCCTCCGAAGGTATGTTCGAACATTGTTACTGACCTGAATTTGGTTCAACTGTAGTATCTTCAAGACCCGTGTCAAGGTCGAAGCAGATCGTCAGGTACCAGGTGCGTTGGCAGTGCCCAGTCGGTGTTGTCCCGCGGGATCACGTTTCCGTGCGCGAGGTGAAGTGATCCGGCCCGCGGGGACGTCGTCGATCCTGCAGTCGACGTTCGGCCTGGATGGCCGCATCGCCGTCGTCACCGGCGCCTCCAGCGGTTTCGGCGCCCACTTCGCGCGAGTCCTCCATGCCGCAGGCGCCACGGTCGTCCTCGTCGCGCGGCGCACCGATCGGCTGCAGGCGCTGACCGATGAACTGGGCAACCGAAGCATTGTCGTGCCAGCTGACATCGGGTCGGCCGACGCTCGTGCCGAGGTTCTCACACGAACGCTCGACGAGTTCGGCCGGATCGATGTGCTCGTCAACAACGCCGGCATCAGCCATCCCGGCCAGCCGCGCGCGGTCGACGAGTCGATGGACGAGTTCGCGCGCGTGCTCGACGTCAATGTCGCCAGCCTGTTCGGCCTCTGCCAGCTCGCCGGATCGGCCATGCTCGCCCGCGGCGGCGGGAGCATCGTCAACATCGGGTCGATCCTCGGGCTCGTCGGATCATCGAGCGACGTCGCCTATTCCGCGTCGAAGGGGGCGGTGTCGAGCCTGACCCGCGCCCTGGCGGTCCAATGGGCGAACCGGGGCGTGCGGGTGAACTGCCTGGCACCGGGGTTCTTCCCGACCGAGATGAACACCGACCTGTTCGAGAGCGATGCGGCGATGAAGTGGCTACGTCGGATGTGCCCTACCGGCCGACCCGGTGCCCTCGCCGAACTCGACGCCGCGTTGCTGTTCCTCTGCGCGCCGACGTCGACGTATTGCACCGGCCAGGTCGTCGTCGTCGACGGCGGGTGGACCGCCGCATGACCTTCACAACTGAACTGAGTTCTGCTAGCTTCTGATTCACACGGCGGATGCCTGATGCAGTGCTTGCCTTGCGTCAGAACCGAAGTGAAGTGAAGTAAGTTCATATATCGGTCGCTGTACACCCGGGAGAGCCAATGAAGCCACTACCGCTGAATACGAGCGCGCTACGCCTCTGCGCATGGAGCGGCCCCGCCCTCGTCATCTTGTTCTTCGTCGGACTGGTGCCGCTCGCGGGCTTCATCCCCCCGCCGGCGCCGTCGGACAGCGCCGAACTGATCGCATCCTGGTACCAGGAGCACACCATCGCCATCCAGATCGGCGTCCTGGTGATGGTGACGGGCACCGCCTTCAACGCGACGTTTGGGGCCTCGATCGCCGTCTGGACACGCCGCGGCGAGGCCATGCCCGTCCTGACCTACGTGCAGCTGATCTGCCTCGCATTCGTCGTCGTCGACGCGTTCTTCACCGGGATGGTCTGGGGTGTCGCCGCCTTCCGGCCCGACGAGGTCGCCGCCGACACGACGCGCATGCTCAACGACCTCGGCTGGTTCCTCTTCCTGTTCACCTGGCCGCCGTTCACCGTGTGGCTACTGGCCATCGGTCTCGGCGTCATCTGGGACAAGTCCGACCACCCGGCCTTCCCCCGCTGGGTCGGGTACTACAACTTCTGGGTCGCGTTGCTGATCGTCCCCGCCGGTCTGATGATCTTCTTCAAGCACGGACCCTTCGGGTTCAACGGCCTCATCACGTTCTGGATGCCGACATTCGTCTTCTTCACCTGGATCTGCGTGATGACCTACATGGTCCTGCGGGCCATTTCGGCAGAGGAGCAGCGCCGGGCCCTTCCGGCACCGTCGGTGGATCCGCAACCAGTCCGTGGATGATCGTCGCGCCCGGCGACCGGGCACGACTGGCGAGTCAACAGGAAGGTAGCCGTGGAGCTCAGCACATCCATGTCGACAACCGTCCCGCCGTCTTCGGGAGTTCCCGGCGGGTCGGTTCCGCAAGACCGGCTTCGGCGCACCCGGCACGTTCCCGGCGAGGTCGGCGCATGGGTGTTCATCCTCGGCGACCTGGCCGCGTTCGCGCTGCTGTTCGGCGTGTGGATGTACTACCGCGGCATGGAGCCGAGGTTGTTCGCGGATTCACAGGCGGAGGTGCACCGCAGCTTCGGCGCGATCAACACACTACTGCTGCTCACGAGCTCGCTCTGCGTCGTCACTGCCGTTCGCGCGGTCCGCGCCCAGATGCACCGCCTCGCGCAGGCGGCAATCGGCCTCGCTCTCGTCTGCGCCGTAGGATTTCTGCTCGACAAGGTCCTGGAGTGGACAGACCTCGTCGCCAACGGCCATGGTCCCACCACGAACAACTACTTCCTGTACTTCTTCGTGCTCACCGGCCTGCACGCCTTCCATGTGCTCATAGGCATGGGGATCCTGATTGCCCTGGCGCGTCTTTCCGGCAAGCCCAGCCTCAGCGAAGGGCAATTCTCCTTCGTCGAAGGCGGTGCCTGCTTCTGGCACATGGTCGATCTCATCTGGGTCGTCCTGTTCGCGCTGCTCTACCTGATGCACTGATGACCGGCCAACTCGTCGCCCTACTCAGGAACCGGATCAGTCTGATCTGGCTGGTACTCATCGCGGCCACCCTCATCTCGTGGTGGATCGGAACCGGCGACGCCGCCAACCCCCAACTCGGCACCGCCGCGGTGTTCGTCGTCGTGTTCATCAAGGTCCGCCTCATCGGGCTCTACTTCATGGAGCTGCGCGACGCACCGCTGCCGCTGCGGCTGCTCTTCGAGGGCTACTGCCTGGTCGTGTGCACGACGCTGCTCGCCATGTACCTGACGTCCGGCGTCGGCTGACCCGATGCCGGCCAAGGCCTGGAGGCGCGTCCACGGCCGCCGCCGATCCAGCTGAATGTGATGCATTCACCGTCAACGGAGACATAGGGGGCCGCATGGAGCTGATCGAGGCACTGCGCACGACGGGTGCCGTCCGGGCATTCACCGACGAGTTGGTCGACGACGCCACCCTGGTCACGGTGCTCGACAGCGCCCGCTTCGCACCCAACGGCGGTAATGCGCAGGCATGGCACGTGGTCGTGGTCAAAGACCCCGAGACACGACGGCGGCTGCGCGATCTCTATCTGCCCGGCTGGTACGACTATTTGGCGATGCACGCTGCCGGCCTGCGACCGTGGTCGCCGGTCAACGACCGCGTCGCGGAGTCGACGGCAACGGCCGGCGCCGAGCCCGCCGTCGATCCGACCGGATTCGCCGAGAATCTGGATCAGGCGCCGGTGCTCCTCGCGGTGTTCGCCGACCTGTCGGCACTGACCGCAGTCGACCGAGACTTCGACCGCTACACATTTGTCGGTGGCGGGTCTATCTACCCGTTCGCCTGGAGCGTGCTGCTCGCCGCACGCAACGAGGGCCTTGGCGGGGTCATCACCACGATGTGCGTCCGGGACGAGAACAAGGTCAAAGCGCTGCTCGGCGCGCCGGACGCGCTGGCACTGGCCGCGGTGATCGCCCTCGGCCACCCGATCAAGCAGCCCCGCCGCCTGAGCCGCGCCCCGGTCGAGTCGTTCACGACCGTCGACCGCGTCGACGGGCCCGTCTTCAGCTGACCCTGCGGATATCACCTGCGGTGGGGATGCCCCGGTTGCCCGAATGCTCGACTCTTGCGCCTGCCCACCGGTCGGGCTTCCAAAAGCGTAGGCCGTAGTTTCGGTACGCAAATTCGTTGAGGCGATCGAAATCCTCCTCCGTTTCTATGTCGGTCCCTATTTCCGTGCCCACCACCCGGAACCACTCGCTGAGCTGGCTCCCCGGCGTCTGGATCAACAGCACGTGAGCTCCGTCCGGCCCCACGTTCACCTCGTGCCAATGGTTACGGGGAAGCCACGCAAACTCACCCTTGGTCGCCGTTATCACCTCTCGTTCCCGGTCGGGCCGCCCGAAGTGAATGGTTACCGAGCCGTCAAGCATGAAGAACGATTCGTCCTCAAGCTCGTGAATGTGGGGAAGCGTGCGGTTGTTTGGAGGCCAAGAGATCTCGGTGACTAGGAGATTGAGACCAGTCTGATTTCCTTCCGCGTGGAAGGTCATCTTCGCCTGAATCATTTGGGCGTCGAACACGTTCATGTACACGAACTTCTCACCCGAGGATTTGTACGGCTTACTCTCTATTCTGTCGGAATTGATCTTATCGAAGTCGAAGGTCAAGGTAGCGATCCTTTCGTGTCTGCTGCTGCGGTCAATTCATCGATCCCGGCGTTTAGTCCGCCAACGGAGCTGAGCCCCGGAGGGTGTAGGTCGTTGGGCGTTATCGTGATGCTGATTGACGCCTCGTTGGCGATTCGCCCAGCAAGGGTCAGCACGGCGCGCTCCGCCTCCTCCAGCGAAAAGGCGTGTGTGCACATCTTTTCCAGCGGATACTTGTTCGACTCGATGAGCCGGAGGGCAGGCTCATACGCGCGCAGGTCCTGACCGGCGACCCCTCGTATGGTCAGCTCCTTGACAATCACCGAATCTGCACTGAAGCCTGGTATTGCCTTACCGGATCCCTTCATGCCCGCGAACACTATGGTGGCCTGCGGTTTCGCAATGGCGATCGCATGCAAGATTGGTTCCGTCGCCACCGGCGTTACGTCGAGGACTATATCCGCGCCCTCACCGTCGGTTAACTCCGCAACCCGCTCTACGGTGTCTTCCTCATCGGCGACGATTGTTCCCGTTGCTCCGAACTCTCGGGCGAGTGCAAGCTTGTGCGCATCCCGACTCAACCCAGTCACGAGAATCCGCTGTGCGCCCGCCTCGCGGGCAGCCACGACAGCACCAAGGCCTCGCTGGCCGGCACCGAGGATTACCACCGTGTCGCCCACCTTCGTATTGGCGATGTGCGCGACCCACTGTATGCCTGCCGCGATTGGTTGATAGAGCGCCGCAACCCGCGGGGAAACAGTATTCGAGACTTTGTGTACGACTGTGTGGCGATCGAGGTACATGAATTCGGCATATGCGCCCCACAGCGATGGAGAAACAGAAGTGGGGATGAATCCGTAACCCATCACCTTCAAGCCTTCTCGCCCGTTCCGGCATATCCGGTAGTTTCCAGTGAGACACGCTCGGCAGTAGCCACAACCCAGCAGGGGCTCGACGACGACGCGGTCGCCCTCATCCACTCCCCAGCGCTTGGCCGCTTCGGCGCCGATCCGCTCGATCGTCCCGACGGGTTCATGACCAAGAATCGTCGAGAACGGGATGCCTATCGCCGCGAGTGCACCGTCGTACTGCTCAACGTCGCTACCGCATAGGCCACACGCCTCGACGCGTAGCAATGCATCTTCGGCGCCGATCGCAGGAAGTGGGAACTCGTCCATCAGGAGTCGCTGTTCCCCCACGAGGACCATGGCTTTCGCCGACATCTCTCTCCGAACCTGTCAGTCGGTACTTACGGGCATGGCTGGGCGAAGCGGACGACATCTGTCGCTGCTGCGACTGGTCACCGCACCGGGATGAATGTCGCAATTCCGGTCGATGTTTCGCCCTGCCCACAGGTGGTAGCATAACTGATCAGTGATAAGTAATCCAGAACGGCGCATCGCGCACCGAAATGACATCTGGCAGCGCAGCGGAACGCCCGCGTATGACTGCGCCGGGCCATCCGACGGTGCGACCCGCTGCGCACCAGTGCAGTCCAGCTGAAAGGGCCAGATCCCATGTACAGCACGAACAGGGCGCCCTGATGTCCGGTGTCCATGGGCTGGCTGCGGAAACGCGGCCAATGTGGGCGAGCGGCCCGCTCGCCGCGCCGAAAGCGACGCCAGGACATCGCCTTCGGCGCGGCCCGTCGACGGCGTCGGTCTCGCGCAGGCCGAGCATGTTTCACGCCGACATCACCGGCGGGCGTGCCGTGGTAGGGACGCGACGCGACGGCATGGAGAGCCCGGGCGGCGAGTTCGGCTACACCATGCCCGCACACCGGGTACGGGAGATCGCCCGACTGGCGATCCGGCGTGGGTGGGACATCGACGGAGCCCGCCGGGCGGCCGGGATCCCACCACCGGCACCGGGGCAGCACACCGTGCAGATCACGAGGAAGACCGCGACAGCGGTCCTTCAGCATCTGTGGCTTAGCACCAACGACGAGTTGTTGGGGGTGGGGCCCAAACCAGTGCCCCTGGGCACCTTCCGGCTGCTCGCGTTCGCGCTGTGCTCGGCGCCCACCCTGTCCACCGCATTGGGGCGGCTCGACGCATGCAGATCTGCACTCCCCGGCGTCCCGGCCGTCAGCGTATCCAGCAGCAACGGCGCCACCACGCTATCGATCGACTTGACCGGATTCACCGAACCCGTGGACATCCTGGCCGACGTCCTCCTCGCGCTGACCCATCGCGCCATCAACTGGGCGATCCGACGACCACTGTGCCTGCACCGCGTGGACCTACCCCACCCGCGACCATGGGGCAACACCGACTACCACGTACTGTTCGGTGCCCCCGTCGAATTCCTCGCCCCCAGAACCGCCCTGATCTTCGACAGCGCAGCACTCTCGGAACCGATCGTGCGCACCCAGGACGACGTCGAGAAGTTCCTCTGCGACTCCCCCAGCGGAATCATCTCCCAATTCGACTTCTACAGCTCACATTCCGACCGAGTACGCCGCATCATCGAAGCACGCCTGGGCGGTCAAGGCTGCACCGCCGACGAGATCGCCGCCGGCCTCGGGATGAGCCGACAAACACTACGCCGCAGACTGCGCGACGAGAACACCTCGGTCACCGACATCAAAGACGACGTCCTACGCGAAGCCGCCATGGCCAGCCTGGCCAAGGGCGTCGAAACCATTGCAGCACTATCAGAACGCCTCGGATTCTCCGAACCCAGCGCCTTCACCCGCGCCTTCCGCCGCTGGACCGGCCAACCACCCACCAGCTACCGCTGACCCCGCACCAGCCAACCCAATCACCCTCACTGCCACCGTCAGCCACCCGCTGGGGGCAACAACATCGACTGCCACGTGTGCGGCGCGCGGCGAACGGCGCCAGCGTCGGCAGCGCCGCGACAGCTGTCAGGACCGTGCAGAGCGAATCGGATTCGGCGTCGCGACGCTCCAACTCGAGAGCCGACCTGAGGGCACGCACCGGGCTCGTCCGCGGACGGGAAGCGCGGAGCGTGTTGTCGCGCACCAGCCCGTGTCGTCAATCAGCGGGCAGATATCCCTGGATGACGAGTCGCCGCATCAGGCCGCCACTGGCGATGATGTCGAGCATCATTTCGGGCAGCTTTGCGACGGTCCCGGACGCTCCGGTCGTCTCGTTGCGCCAAGTCCCATCGGTCAGATCGAAGGCGCCGACGTCGCCGTCCGTGAAAATGCTGGTTGCGCCGGGCAGCGTCATCGCCGGCAGCCCCGAGTTGATCGCGTTGCGAAAGAACAGCGAATTGAATTCGTCGGCGACGACGCCGGCCACGCCGAGTTCGATGAACAATGCCGAGACCGGTCGAGACGAACCAATCCCGAAGTTCTTGCCCGCGACGACGATGTCTCCCGCTCGAACTTCGTCGGTCCATCCTGGCCGCACCTCGTAAAAGACATGTTTGGCCGCCTCGGCCGGATCCATTTTGATGGCGAACCCGGGATACATCGCGTCGGTGTCCAGGCTGTCGCCGAACACCCAGACCCTGCCGGAGAAAGCCACGCTCACGTCGTGACGCTCCTCGGGTCGGTGATGTATCCGGCGATGGCAGAGGCGGCGACGGTAGCCGGTGACGCCATGAAGATCTGCGCCTCGCTACTGCCCATCCGCCCGGTGAAGTTGCGCGTGCTCGACGTCAGGCAGACCTCACCCGGCCCGACCACCCCCATGTGGTAGCCGAAGCAGGCGCCACAGGTGGAGTTCGTCACCACCGCTCCGGAATCGGCGATGTCCTGCAGGTAGCCGAGCCGCATCGCCTCGCGGTAGACCGCTTGAGAAGCGGGCGTGACTAGCAATCGCACCCCGGGGGCAACCGTCTTGCCCCGCAACACCTCTGCTGCGATCTCGAGGTCTTCGAGCTGTCCGTTGGCGCAGGATCCGATGAAGGCCTGGTCGATCGTCAGATGCTCGATCTGCGACACCGGCACGCCGTTGCGGCTGACCGTACCCGGCCGGGCCACGTAGGGCTCCAAGGCGTTGAGATCGATCGGTCGGACCTCACTGTAGATTGCGTCGGGGTCGGGTTGGGCGGCGTGGTAGTCGGTGACACCGCGGGATGTGAGGTGATCGCGCAGAACGCCATCCGCCTCGAAGGTGCTGAAGTCTGCCGAGACCTCCGCGCCCTGCGTTGCTATGGTGCGCCGGTCGTGGAGCGGGAGTCCGGCCAGGCCGGACCCGCCGTATTCGAGATTGAAGTTGGGCGCGTCGCCGTAGGTGTTGGCGATGTGTAGGAAGATGTCCTTTCCGCTCACCGAGGGCGCAATGACGCCCTGCAGCTCATAGCGGATGGTCGGGGCGATCTGGAACCAGGTCCTGCCGGTGCACATGATCGAATAGACTTCCGCCGGTCCCAGACCGCGACCCGCGGTGTTGAAGGCACCCGCTGCGCAGGTGTGAGAATCGGTGCAGGCCAGCACTTCTCCGGGCCGCGCAAGCCCGTTCTCGGCGATCACCTGGTGACAAATGCCATGTCGGCCGACGTCGTAGAACCGTTCGATGCCGAAGTCGGCCACGAAACTGCGGGCTTCGGACCCGCCCGCCGCATCTCTGATGGTCGGTGCCGGCACCGCGTGGTCCATGATGACCGCGAGCTTCTCGGAGTCGTGAATGCGGTTGGGCCGCTTCCATTGATTGGCGAACTGCATGTCGATGAGAACGGTCATGTCGACCTCGACGTCGACGATGTCGCCGACTGAAACCGAGGCCCGTCCGCTCTTCCTGGCCAGGATCTTCTCGATCATCGTCATGCCCATTGCTGCGCCTCGGCGGTCTGGTACTTCTTCGAGATGTCGGCCCACTCGGCCAACCCGAGCAGATTGAAGAATTCAGCGGGGCTACCCGGCAGCATGTCCGCAGCGGTCCCGCCCTTGAGTTCGCACAGCGCCTCCAGCATCGCGACGATGCCGCGCGCCAGGGGCGTTCCGGGATGGATTGCTATGGCGTAGCCCAACTCCTGTAGTCGGGCCGCGGATTCGGTGGGTGTCAGCCCGCCGGGAACGAGATTGATGAGCAACGGCGCGTCCACGTCGCGGGCGATTCGCTCGATCTCGTCGATGCCTTGCGGCGCCTCGACGAAGATGATGTCAGCGCCAGCCTGCGCGTACCGGTTGGCCCGTTCGATGGCTTCGTCGAGTCCTAGCGGAGCCCGCGCGTCCGTGCGGGCGATGACGAGAAACTTCTCGTCATTCCGGCAGTCGAGGGCGGCGGCAAGTTTTTGCTGGAAAACCGCGGCGTCGACGAGCTCTTTGTCGGGCAAGTGTCCGCAGCGCTTTGGGAACGCCTGGTCTTCGAGTTGGATGGCGGCGGCGCCCGCCGCCTCGTACTCCCGGACGGTACGGACCACGTTGATCGGTGCCCCGTATCCAGTGTCGGCGTCGGCGATCAGCGGGATGTCGCCGAGCGTCCCCACGATCATCCGGACGCGCTCGGCCATTTCGGTCGCGGTGACAAGTCCGATATCCGGTAGACCGAACCCCGACGCAGCGACGCCGGCCCCGGTCAGGTAGGCCGCCACATGCCCCGTTCGCCGGACGAGTTGCGCGGCTATCCCGT
>Ga0193743_1000065_pt1 | contig 73101 bp, 57 predicted proteins | sample L2c2metaG_FD_143038 | JGI IMG/M metagenome (GOLD analysis project Ga0193743, IMG submission 143038) | Soil microbial communities from a riparian zone of the East river system, Colorado, United States - L2c2 | ecosystem: Environmental > Terrestrial > Soil > Riparian zone | place: USA: East River... | reverse complement strand
GACCGTTCCAAAGCCGCCGTTGGTTACAAAAACATCCACTTTGGGCAGGATCTGCTCGAAGGGTATGTAGTTTTCGATCTTCACGTTCTGGGGCTTGACGCCTCCAGGCAACTGGATTGCCTCGAGGTCGGGACGTCCCGCGGCGACAATCACCGTCACCTGGTCATCCGCCAGGGCAGCGATAGCTGGTTCGACCAACTGACTCAAATCCCAGTTGGCAATCGTACCCTGCGTCACAAGCACCACAGGTTTTGACGCATCCAGAGAATCCCACCACGCTGGCAGAGACGATTTGCTATGCCCATTGGGCATGAGATTCCCAATGAACTGGACGCTCTCTTTCAGATCGCTTCGTGGATATTCAAATGCTTCCGCCGTCAGCTGCAGGAAACGATCGGGAAGATGGACCGCACTGTCGACAAAAAATTCAGGAAGCTCCGGCGCTCCGCAGGAGTGCAGTGCCTCATGGATGCGTGTAGTGCAAGGCTGCATCATCGCCCGAATCTGTTGCCTCTCCACCTGATTGCGTAGCCGGCCCTCCGGACTCGCGTCGGGGCCAGAAAGTGGGCCCACGTCGCGACTGCTCACCATGAGCGGCAACACTCCGAATGTCAGGACGGGAGGACGGGCATCTCTTGGCCCCAGCAGCAAGGGGAAAGTGCCAAAAAAAAAGACGTCTGTCACGATGAGATCCACCTGATCTTCGGAGAGGATCTGCTGGATAGCCCGAGCCTGATCGGGAATAGGATTGATGCCGGTATAGATACTTATCGCGTTCATCGCGTCGGGACCTGGCTTTGCCGCTGCTACCTTAGGAAACTCCACATCTATACGTCTGTAGTCGAAGTCGGCCTTCCCCGTGAAAGGAACAAATCGAAAACCCAGGGTGACAGCCTGATCGTGGAAGAGCTTTCCTGAAAGGAAGATGATGGAATGCCCGAGAGACGATAGATGTCGGGCTACGGACAGCATGGGGTTGACGTGACCTGGAGCGGGAGTGGAAGCCACAAGAATATTTGCCATTTACTCTCCTCGATGGGCATGAGTAGGTGAACATTCACCTCGCATAACACACACTATGAGGAACAAGCCAATACGCCTTTTATTCCTTCCGATCAGTCACTGCGCTGGTTTGTCGGTAAACAGGACATGATCTCGTGCAAGCAGGAGTCGGTGAGCACCAAATCGCCAATGCGCCTATTGACCGCACCAGCTAACTAACCTTGGGCCTGTAAAGTCCGGTTATCGGCAAGTTCGATTGAGGTTTCCGATAACCCCGTTTTGCAGGAATTTCGCTCCTCACTTCACACTAGGCTCCTAATTCGTTAGGCAGCTATGCGATGGTCTTCAAGAGAAGATATCGGCGGAGGGTAATTTCGGCACGAATGATCGCAACCGCCGCGGGATACCGCAGACGCGCAAAGGCCACCCAGGCATCACGGTAGGTTTCCCACTTTGCTTGCACGTCAGCAAGATGGTCAGTCGTCACGGCCCCCTCATCGATCTCTTCGTTTGTCCGCGTTCCCAATTTCTGTAGCGTTGTTTCGTATTGGCGGCGCAGCAAGGCATCGGCCGTTGTGACTTGATTCGCAGAAAGCGCGGGCCACTCCTTGCGCTCGAAGTGAACGACCTCCGCGTGAAAGAGATCGTTGAGGATGCTCTCTGAGCCGAGGGTCCGTAGCCCGCGGATGGTGCCGCCTTGATCTACTTCGAAGGCGTGCGCCGTGACGTATGCTTTCTGCGAAGCAAGGAGCTTTTCGAAGGCCGCGTTTTGCTCCGGAGTCATGGAGAACTTGAGCGAGCTGTAGTAACGACTCTTGCGGTCGTCATTGATTTCGGATGCGTAACCACCGCAGAAGTTCATCGTGAAGGTGGTCGCGGCGTAGTCGCAGAATTCGAAAGGTCCATGCGCCGGAGGGGAACCATTGAGTTTTGCAATGTCCGGCAGAGCAAGCTTTGCCATACCCTCTTCTGACTCGCAGGCGAAGCGCATGGCCAGCGGGATGTTTCGCTTGACTCCAGCGCCGTTGAAATAAACGTCGGCGAGGATGAGCGAGCCGCCAACGACCCATGCAGTAGGTTCATCCTCGTTTTGTCTGAGCGCAGCCTTCTGCGCAAGTCGCTCCTGCCACGCACAGGCGCGCGCCTCGGCATAATTTGCCGGGCGACCGATGCCGCGGTAGGAGCGATAAGAGGCGCATGCCGGGGACATCTTTGGAACAGGAACATTGTTTGCCTCCGGGGGAAGCGGAACCGATGTGTAAGCGGAGCAGTCTGCGGGAAGGTCAGCCGGCGTGCCCTCCCCGGCAGCGGTCATGGCAAACGCGCAAGTTGCCGCAACGATGGCCGCCGCGAGACCAAGGAATTGCGTGCCGGAATGGCGAGTGCGGGACATCTGTGCGAAGTATAGGGCAATGGTGAGAAGCCGCTTATCCCACTTTATGCGTCAACCTAAACGACGCTCCCAACCAATCACTCACAGGAAGTGCATCGCCCTGTGACAGCCAATTGAGATTCAAGACTGATTCGCTTCTGTGGGTTGCCTCATAATGTGAAACCAGGCTCAGCTAGAATCAGCGGCTTGCGGTGACCCCTGCCCCATAAGCTGAAATCAGCCGACCCAACAGCTGAAATCATCCTCTTGCGTAGCCCATAAGGCGAACCTGCTTTGAATCCTGCTCGCCGAAGGCCACTTGTCCGAGATGCCGACTATCCGCTCAAGTGGATTGCCGCAGCTAAATGCGCCCATTCGCATTCCTAGACCATGGAGCGTTTCTCCGATTCTGACGAAGATCTCGGCCTCATGCAGGCACGGGACCAGTCACTTCTGAGATCCAAATCGTATCCATTCTTCACAGATAGTTCACAAACGAATTTCCGCCCTGTTCGTCTCATTAGAGCCCCGTTTGGTTCGGAATCTTTAGATACTTTGGGAGAAGATGACTTTCCACAACGCTGCACAGCGTGCGGATAGTAAACTCCGCGATCGACGAAGGCAGATCACGATCATGAAACTGACTCGGCTCACAGAGAATTGCGCACGACAAATCGACTCCCTCGCGTCTGGAGCGTCGTACATGCGCCCAATTGCTGTTTTAGCTATTGCTACCCTGATGGGGAGCAGTGTAAACGCAGCGGCACAGTCGTCGGTTGTTGCCGATCGACCGTACCTCGGCTGGAGCAGCTTTAGCGAGCAGACAGTTGCAAGCAGTTTTCTCACGCAGGACAATGTGGAAGCGCAATCGGATGCACTTCTGTCTGCAGGCTTGCAGCAGCACGGCTTTACCTACATCAATATCGATGCCGGCTGGCAAAACGGCTTCGATGCAAACGGTCGGCCAACGCCAGACGCATCGCTCTTCCGTAACATGACCGCTCTCATCTCCCATATCCACTCAAACGGGCAGAAAGCCGGGATCTATTGGAAGCCGGGGGTGGATCGGCAGGTTGTTCTCGCCAATCCACAGATTCTTGAAACGAATTATCACATCAGAGATATTCTGGCCACGCCAAACACTGCCGGTAATGCCTTTGCGGCCTCAGATCGGATCAGCTCCCTCTCAAACTTCAAGATTGACTATTCCAAACAGGGAGCGCAGGAGTACATCGATTCCATTGTTGCTCTGTTCGCTTCGTGGGGGGTCGACTACATTCGACTCGACGGCGTCGCCCCAGGCTCGGGCACAATGTCGCTGGATAACCAACTTGACGTTATGGCATGGAGTAAGGCCATCAAGCAGAGTCAGCGACCAATTTGGTTGACAATTTCTTCAGCTATCGACCAGGACTACTTCAACACCTGGCAGCAGTATTCGAATGCTCGGCAGATCAGTGCCAATCTGGAGTGCGAGGGGCGCTGTTCAACGTTGACCAGTTGGCCTCTTACTTCTCAACGGTGGAGTGACCTCATCGGATGGCAAAACTACGCCGGTCCCCAGGGTGGAGGGAATGATCTGGGCCCCCTCGAGATTGGAAATACCACCAGTGATGGTTTGAACGCAGTTGAGCAGCAGTCGGCGATCACACTTTGGGCCATGGCGAATGCACCTCTTTATATCGGCGGGGACCTCACGAAGCTCGATTCCACTGGGCTCGATCTGCTGACCAACGATGAGGTGATTGCCGTCGACCAATCTGGTTTTCCTGCGAGCCAACTTGCGGGAGGGATGACGCCGATTTGGGCTAGTAATCTGGGAGACGGAAGCTTTTATGTCGCGTTGTTTAACCTCAACGCGTTTCCATCGCCAGTTTCGATCAAGTGGAGTGCGTTGGGTTTCATTGACGCGCCACAAGTTCACGATGTTTGGAACCGCCGGAATCTAGGACGTTATGATGAGCAATTTTCCGCAGTGGTTCTGGGACATGGCGTTCGTCTTCTCCGTGTCTTCTCACACGGCGTTGCAAAGCCGGAACTTTCTCAATCATATGTAGCGTACCTTGGCCTCACCAGCGGGAAGGCTGCCTTCAGCAGATGTAAAGCATGCTCTACAGGCCACGAAGTCATTAACCTGGGGCTTGGGAAAAACAACGCTGTCACGCTTGACAATATTTATGTCGAGCACGCGGGTACATTCCGCATGGAAATCAATGCCGCAACGAGCAGATCGAGCGATTTGTTTTATCAAGTGAATAACGGTGTGCCCACTTCGGTAAAAGTAGGAGGTGGGAGCTTCGACCTGCCGTCCAGCACCAGCGTGCTGGTCAAACTCGCTGCGGGTTATAACTCGATTCAGTTCGGCAACCCAGCCGGCATTGCTCCAAATCTCGATCAAATCGGGATGAGTGGAGACGGCCATACAACTCCCCCGACGTTTGCGGTCTACGATGCTGAGATTGGGAATTTGGACGGAAAGGCACTCGATAGTGCCTGCGAATACTGCTCCGGAAATACGAAAATCAGCGGTATCGGAATGGGAAGCGACAATACTGTCACCTTTCCCGACATCACGGTTGCAGGACCCGGGATGTACAACATGGAGATCGATTACCTCACGAAAGTTCCTCGGCTCCTATACATGACGGTGAACGGAGGAGATCCCATTCCGCTCGACCTGACGGGAGACAGTGAGGATTCTCCAACCAGCTTAGTCATTCCTGTAGGCCTGAAGAAGGGGAAGAACACCGTCCAATTTGGAAACCCTGACGAACAGGCGCCCGCACTCGACAAGATTGCCATTGCGCCACCTTCGGAGTCCACGGATCTAACGCTGACGTTGGGACTACAAAAACGAAGCGGCCCTTCAAGCCTCCGGACCTGGACGTTGAACCTTGCGAATCTAGCTTCGATACCAGCGGAAGGCGGGCAGCTAAATCTACTTTCGCTTGTGCAGGTGAGCGGTGCGCGGGAATGTCAACCCAAGGTGCTTGCCAGTCTACCGATGAGCGTGGGAACTATCCCGAAGCAGGATGCGAGAAGCTTGGAAGTGCCTATCGATTTTTCTTCTTGCTCCGACGATGCTGTGTTCAACCTCAGTATTGTCTATTCAGCGGACCATGGCGCCGTCGTCGGCAACGCTATCCTCACAGGGTTTTCCCAATAGTATCTCGGAACGTCTTCAGTCAGGTACGAATGCGCTCGCTTCACTTGGCCGAAAAACCGTCTATCCAGACATCTAGCTAGATCTGGAACGCGCACCGATTTCACCTTATGATGCCAAAATTTCAACTTATGGGGTCAACTACAGCTTCACGCCGCCACGAACTTACCTTCTCCGCTCCACCACCCCGCCCTCACCCGCAATCAGAACCATCTCCGCCATCCCCAGAAACAGTCCATGCTCCACCACGCCCACAATCGAATCCAGCTTCGCCGACAGCGCGGCCGGGTCCTCGATCAGCATCCCCGAACAATCCAGAATCAGGTTCCCCTCATCGGTGATGAATCGCGATCCATCTTTGTTCACGCGAACCTTCGGGGTGAAACCTAGCCCACGCAGCTCTGCGCTCACCAGTGGCTCTGCCATCTGGATCACCTCCACCGGCAGCGGAAACTTCCCCAGCTTCTCCACCACCTTGGACTCGTCCACCACCACGACAAACCGCTTCGAAGCACTCGCGACAATCTTCTCTCGCAGCAGCTTTCCTCCTCCGCCTTTAATCAGCGCCAGTCCCGGCGCAACTTCATCGGCCCCATCCACTGTCAGGTCGAGGCTCGAAGTTTCCTCAAAGGTCGTAAACGGAATCCCGTAGCTTCGTCCCAGCTTCTCGCTGTCGTCCGAGCTCGCGATGGCGCGGATCTTCAATCCCTTTTCTCGCACCTTCTCTCCCAGCAGCTTGATCCACAACGCCGCGGTCGAGCCCGATCCCAACCCCACTGTCATTCCCGGCTCCACCAGCTCCAGTGCCCGCTGCGCCGCCTCCTGCTTCAATCGTGTCTGTTCGTCATTCGCCGCCATTGGTCTTCACCTCTCCTCCACATTCTTCCATGCCGGGCTTCCGTTTGTTCCAGGATGGCAAATCCCCGCCAGACTGCCGGGAAACCGGGGCTCCGTCGCCACCTGCGGCAGAACCTTCGGCGCAGCTCCATCGCGCCTAAGGTGCCCATCCACGCTGGGGGTTCCCCATGCATGCGGTCTTATCGTATGCGCCGGGCATTCGCGCAAAGACGCAAACCGCCTCCCACACCAACCCACTCCCTCCCAAAGTGTCATCCCGACCGGACCATGAGCAAGCGAAGCGCGTCGAAGGGGCAGTGGAGGGATCTGCTTCTTTGTATGTCCAACGCAATCATCCACGCAGCGCATGACAGAAGCATGTCAACCCAAAAAACCAGCAACAAGTTGAAAACAAAGGCAGATAATTCTGCCGAACAGATACCCTGCACTCGCTATACTTTTATTAGGGTTTTGGGAAGAGAAGAACCACCAAACCCCCTATAAACAATACTTTAGCGATAAGCCGTTTCCTTTGAATACTTTGCGCTGCAGGTCCAAGGGTAAGTGATTTGTATTCAAGACTTTGAGCAAAAAACGCACCAGGGGGGTATCCCCTCGCCGCGGGTACGGGGCAAGTAACTGTTCTCTGCTATGTTAGCCTCGTCTGAGGGGTCGCATCGCTGACCGGCCGCCTTAATCACAGCTATGGATGTAACCCCGAAAAGGCTTTTGCCGCCGGTATTTTCTGCGGTCTTCCTGCTTCTCTCCTTCCAGCAGCAGCCCTGTCTCGCGCAGACCACGTCTCCAAACGCCTCTATCGGCTCTGCCGCGCTGCCCGATGCACCCGAGCCGCAGAACGTTCCAAAGCCGAGCCAGATGCAGCCGAACTCCCGCGAAGGTGAGCCCGAGGACATCACCCTCGCCGGAACCCCGAAGCGCCTGCTCAACGACCAGAAAGCCATCTGGACCAGCCCGCTTCGCCTCAAGCCGAGCGACGGAATCTGGCTCGTCCCCTTCGGAGTCGCCACCGGAATGCTGATCGGAAGCGACCATCACACGATGACGCAATCGATCAACCTCAATCAGGACACTCGGGACAAGGCCAACACCCTCTCGCAGGGAGCCCTCATCGGAATAGGCGCGGTTCCAGCCTCGGCATACCTCTGGAGCCTCGTCAACCACGCTCCTCAGGCCCACGAAACCGGACTCCTCGCCGGGGAGGCGGCCGTCAACGGGCTCGCCGTCAACGAAGCCTTGAAGCTGGTCTTCCGCCGCGACCGTCCCCTGGTCGACAACGCGAACGGCAAGTTCTTCCACTCGAGCTGGAACGACGGATCCTTCCCGTCGAATCACTCCATCCTGGCCTGGTCGATGGCTTCGGTGGTCGCCTCGGAATATCCCGGCTGGCTCACGCAGACTGCGGTCTATGGACTGGCCTCGACCGTCAGCGTCAGCCGCGTCCTCTCCGAGCAGCACTTTCCCTCCGACGTCCTCGTCGGAAGCGTCGCCGGCTGGCTCATCGGACGCTACGTTTATCGCGCCCACCATAACTACACCCTCAACCCCTACAGCTCACCCGCTCCTCTCCCACGTAATTACATCGCGCAAAACACCTCCACAGGACAAACCTCCTCATCGCTCCCTCCGCCGCCACCGCCTCCGCAATTCACCCTGCCTCCGGATCCGATCGCACACCGCCCTCCTCCGGTCTTCGACGCCGATCCCGACACCATCGGTTCCACCAACGTTCCGATGGATAGCTGGATCTACCCCGCGCTCGAACGGCTCGCCGCCCTCGGCCTGATCCCGACGCAGAACGCATCCATTCGCCCCTGGACACGGCAGGAATGCCTTCGCCAGCTTCACCAGGCGGAGGAAATCGCAGACCGGCTAAGCACCTCAAGCCCGGGACTGGTCAAGGAAGCCAGGCGCCTGATGACCGATCTCGATCGCGAGCTCTCAAAGGAATCCACTTCCTACCAGGAACTGGCGCTCGAATCCGTCTATGCCCGCTACGGAACCATCGCCGGACCGGCCCTGAACGACAGCTTTCACTTCGGCCAGACCTGGTGGAACGACTTCGGCCGGCCCCAGGGCCGAGGCTCCAACTTCATTGCAGGCTTCTCTACGCGGGCTCACTACGGTCGCCTTTTCTTCTACGCTCGCGAGGAGTTTCAGCACGGCCCGGGTAACCCTCAGCAATCCGTTGAACAAAACCAGCTGATCAATCAGCTGGATCGCATCCAGCCCGATTTCAGCCCTTACTTCCCCATCATTCAACAGCGAGCAGCGTACCAACAACAGCGCCCACTGGAGCTCTACGCCGGCTTTGCGTTCGCGGGCAATGCCCTCACCTTCGGCAAGCAGCAGCTCTACTGGGGACCGACGACGATGGGACCGCTCTCGTTCTCGAGCAATGCCGAACCCACCTACAGCGGCCGCTTTGTCTCGACACGTCCGCATCCCTTTCCATTTGTCCCATCGCTCGGCACCTATCGCTTCGACATCGTGCTTGGCAAGCTCTCAGGGCACACCGCCCCCGCCCGTCCCTGGTACAACGGCCAGAAGATCTCCTTCAACTTTGGTGACAATCTGGAGTTTGCCTTTACCCGATGGTCGGTCTTCTGGGGAGTGGGACATCCCATCACGCTTCACAGCTTCAAAGACAATATCTTCAGCTTCAATTCGACGGGAAGTTATGTCGGCAACGGAGCAGCTCCCTATGGCGACCGTCTGGATCCCGGAGACCGCAAGAGCAACTTCGATTTCCGTTACAAACTGCCCTTCCTGGGGAAGATCGTTACGTTGTATGCCGATGCTTACTCCGACGACGATCCGAATCCCATCTCCGCTCCACGACGCGCAGTCTGGAATCCAGGCGTCTACTTTGCCCGGCTCCCGTGGCTACCGCACATGGATCTTCGTGTGGAAGCAGTCAGCTCACAGGGACTTGCGACAGACTTCGGTGGACAGCACTTCTTCCAGAACAATCAATATCTGGATAGCAATACGAACAAAGGATTCCTTTTGGGAAACGCGATCGGGCGTGATGGCCGGGCCATCGAAGGCCGCACAGGATACTGGTTCTCCGGTCGCACCCGCGTAGAAGCAGGCTACCGCCAAAACAAAGTCAGCACTCTGTTCCTTCCTGGAGGCGGAACCATCACAGATGGTTTCGTGAATGGCTCGTATGCCATCAACCGTCACTGGACAGCTCAGATCTTCACTCAATATGAGCGGTTTCTCATCCCCTCTTATATGAACGGATCCCAGCACAACACCAGTGGATGGTTTCAGCTGACATGGAATCCTGAGTTGAACCTGAAGCGTTAAACAAAATTCCAGCGAGTGTATGACCTATCCTTCAGCAGTCTGGGACGGATGGACAGATTTAAATTCTTCACTTTTGCCTCAGAGGTAACGGCGAGTAAGAGTGCGCGCAATTTACTCCGCTATCGCAGACCGAAGGCCTCTCGTCGCGAAGAGTTGCGCGCTGCATAGATCATGCCAGCTGCAACGCCAAGCATCTGCGCACAGGATCGTGCAGCCAGAAGAATGGGAGAGAGTATCCCGACAACCGGGTCTTTCCGAATCGCACGTAATGCAAACGGTACTGTGCTAAGTAGAAATGCTGCTACCACGAGAGCCGATAGCGAGATCTTCCATGGCAAGGTAAGGTCGAGAATTACCGCCAGAAACAGTGCCGGCAGAAACAACAGCTGCAGCTTCATAGTCTGTGGCGTGTGACTGTCTTTCACACCCTTGCCGGGATTCTTTCTGACTGCAAGCACACGCCAGAATGCAAACTTGTATTTCTTCTTCAGATAGCTGGAAAATGTAGCCGGGTGAGTGTGATAGACGATCGCCTCTGGAACAAACTTCATCTTCCAGCCACGCGCCGACATGCGATACGAGAGCTCGATGTCCTCAGCACAGGCGACCGGGAAAGATGTGTCGTAACCATTCATCTCCTGAAATCGATCTCGAATAAAGCCAGCGGAGTAGGTATCGATGAAGTCGATAGTAGGCAGGTTCGCCATCAGGCGATACTTGTCTTCGTATTCGATCTGGACAAAGCGCGCGGCCAGGCTTCTCTGATGAGTCCTATAAATGCCCTTCGCACCAACGACCCCAGGATCATTGAAGGGCGCGAGCATCGCGTCCAACCAATTGGGCATAGGGACGCAATCATCGTCAGTAAAGAGAAGGATTCTGCCTCTTGCCTCGCGAGCACCTCGGTTGCGAGCGGAAGCAGGACCTGCGTTTGCCTGAGTGATCAGACGGACGCCGGAATAGGCGCCCACGACTTTCGATGTGGCATCCGTCGAACCGTCATCAATGACAAGAATCTCTATGTCCCGTCCGCCCATCTGGGCCACGAGAGCATCCAGGCAATACCCGATCTTCAATGCGCCATTGAAGGTAGGGATAATGATCGATGCCAGCATCGAGTTGGCTGACAACCCAGTTGCTGGCATCGATTTAGATTGCGTGGAAGGACTCATTCGGGCGATACGCTAAGCCGTCGCACCCTGGGTTTTGCTCGGGGCAGCCGCCTGGGTCTTTTCGTGCTGACTTCCCTTCAGCAAATACTTCGAAAGCGTGAGGAAGCCCTTGACGTTGCGCTGCAGCTCGCGACGATCTTTCAGGGACTGCTTCAATTTGTAGGAAAGATACGACGGTGCCAGATAGAAGCTCCGCCGGGCTCGGTCGCAGAAACTGACCAGCTGCTCATGTGTGATATTGGGCAGGGTGACGACGCTGTTGTGAAGGCCGTCCTTGGTCAGCCACGCTCCCCAGTCCTCGATCTGAATGTACTCCCGCTTCTTGGCTTCCTGATAAGCTACCGTACCTGGGTAAACCATAATGGGGAAGAACTGCGCGGTGTCAGGACGCAGCTTCTTGGCGAAGTCCAGGGTCTTCTCCATGCTCGCTGGAGTCTCATTCAAATTGCCGACCATGAAGCAGCCGTGGACCATGATTCCAGCGTCCTGGCAACGACGAACGAACTTGTGAGCCTCTTCGTGGTACTTGGCATCGCGGCGATCGTCGTTATTCTTCTTCATGCCGTTGATGACCTCGACATCGCCGCTTTCAAAACCGACGCAGAAGAGACGCGCTCCGGCTTTGTGCACGACAGAGAGGAACTCAACATCGGCCCCGATATCGGCGCGGCAGTTGGCATCGAAGGGAAGCTTGTTGCCACGGCGAATCAGTTCATTCGCCAGCTCGAGCGTACGCGGCTTGCTGACGATAAACGTATCGTCTTCAAGCATAACGGTCTTGATCTCGGGCATCTCCTTGGCAACGAACTCAAACTCGTCGGCCACGTTACTCACCGAGCGGTAGCGCATCGTGTGACCGCTAAAAGTCTGAGGGTAAACACAGAACGAGCAGTGGTAAGGGCAACCGCGGCTGGTATCGAAGACCACCAGTGGCCAGAGAGAGTGACCGTAGAAATAGTCAGGGGTGTGCAGGAAGCGCTTGTAAACCTCTGATACGAAAGGAAGTTCGTCCAGATTCTTGATTGCCTCGCGCTGCTTGTTCGTGATGATCTCGCCAGTCGACTTGCGCCACACAAGGCCATCCACGGAGGAGAGATCTGCGCCGCTCGCCTTCGCGGCGATCCAGTCTCGCACGGTGTACTCATATTCGCGGATCGCCACCGCCTGGAGCGAGTTCGACATGGCAAGCGTCTCTTTGGGCAGAGAAGAGACGTGACGACCGACCATCAACACATGCAGAGAAGGCTTGGCGGCAACAAGCGCCTCTACGACGCTGACATCATTGAGGATGCTCGGAGTCGAGGTATCGCAGACCACCGCCTCGATATTTTTCGCCTGAATGCGGTCGATCACCGCCTGCACGGAGAAATTTCCTGCGGGAGCGTCTACCAGATCGACGTCGTGCCCGTTCTTGATCGCGACACCGGCAGCAGTTGCGAGCCATTTCGGATAATAGAGCGTTCCGCTTTTTGTAACCGCGGGGCTGCGCTGTTCGCGGGAAAATCTTGGGTGAAACGGAGGGTTGAGAAACAGAACACGCATTAAGAGAAATGCCTCCCGCGACCGGATGCGGTCGCCCGCTTCATTATATCGGCAGGAAACACCTTTACCTCACACAAAACAGTAACAAAGGTTAACCCTTCAGTTTCTTGCACTTGAAAGCAAACAACATCCTATAGATTTGCACGCAGGGCGTCGGCGGTGATCGCCGAGCAACTCTCCCAGCTATAAATTCTGCTTTGCTTCCATCCCTCATCTATGAGTTTTTTGCGGAGGACCTGATCCTGTGTGATCTCACACAAACGAATACCTATATCTTCAATCGAAAGCGGGTTGAAGTAATGCGCCGCGTCTCCACAAACCTCGGGAAGAGAAGCCGCCTGGGCGACCGCAACCGGAATCCCCGCAGCCATCGCTTCGACCGGTGGGAGCCCAAATCCTTCGTACAAGGAGGGCATGACCAGCGCGTCAGCATGCCCAACCAAGGAAAGCAGGTCCGGAAAGGCTACGGGCCCTGTCATATGGATTCGCTCCCCCGCTTTACGCACGCGCTCAAAGAACTCCGGCGACTCACCGGTGATCAGTCCATCTTTCTGGCCGATGATGACAAGATCGTGAGGAAGGCGATCTTTGACCCTCAAGAAAGCCTCGACGAGACGGCCAAGGTTCTTATAAGGCTTAACATTTCCGACACAAACGAGATAAGGACGCTGCCGAACTGCAGGAAAATTTGCCGCCTGAAACCATTCCGGCGAAACCCCCAGAGGGGTCGGCAGGATATTGTCGTCCCGTGGACCCGTCGTGCAGCGCAAAAGCTCCGACTTGCTGAAATGCGAAACTGTGAAGATGACGGAAGCTCGCCTCCGCAGTGCACGAAACATCGTCTGGGCATAGATCCGCTTTTTATGGTTGCTGACAATCTCCTGAACGACGAGATGGCTCAGGTCATGGACGGTAACAGCCAGCTTGCCCCGATAAAATAGCGGAATCGTATAGTACGGCGAAAAAAACAGATCGGTGTCTCGCGGAATCGCTCGTGGCAGTTCAATCTGTTCGGCCAGGGAATAGCGTCCTGCGTGGCAGTCGACGATGCTGAAGTTCGGTGCGCGACTCCAGGAAAACTCTTCGAGGCGGGATCGATCTCCAACTCCAACAATGGAGATCTCCCCAAGCCGCTCAACAATGCCTGGCATGATGCCCTTGATATAAATGCCAACGCCGGATGAGTCGATCCAACGAAGGTCAATGGAAAGAGTCTTTTGATTGGACATTTAGAGAATTTGCCGATAATCGTTTCGGCTAACCAGATCTTGGCGACCTGAGAGTTGTTTTTCACCTGTCAGTGGAGGTTTATTGCGTTTTACGACCAAGTAAAGATGATGAGATAAATCCTTGTCCTCAATATATTAAATTTTTCTTCGCAAAGCACCGTTCATACCCCATCAACAACAATCCCGCGACGATATAAAAAGGAAATTGCTCGCCGAAAACAAGATTGCCACTAAACCAGAGAAGCGCACTAAAGGCAAACCATGGATAGAGAGTCACCCCCAGGGTAGTTCCAAATTCAGCTTGTCTCCACACGATTCCATACATGATTCCATATGGCAAAAATATCAGGGGAGTCGTCCATCCGAAGTCCGAGTAGAGATAACCGAAGATTCCCGACCAGATGAGATAAGAGTTCAATCCAGCGATCTGAGGAGCCTGAAAAGAAGCATTCCACAGTTCAAATGTGTCTGGCCATGCAAAGATTTTCCTCATTGGGATGACGGCGTTCAGAACATTATTTGAGTTCAGAAAATCGAAGAGGAAGACCCCGTGTCCACCGTATGGATAATGCATGGTTCCATTCAGAAGCGCGGCCAGTCGATTGTAAGAAGCTAACGTATATCCAACGAAATCTCCTAGCCCCTTGGAGACGTCCTGGCTTCCACGCAATAGTGCAAATAGAATGAATAGCGACGCCCCAGCCGTGGGAAGGATTAAAAGCCGACGTAACAGGCCTGCTGTGTTTATTTCTCTGCGACGAATCTTATCCATCAGATAGAGAACCGCGAGACCCCCAAAGATCGGCATAAGGTCGCTTCTGGATACCCTCAGCATAGATAATGCGACTTGGGCAAAAACTCCTATGGCAACGACAAGCCAGGATACAATTCTGCGACCACGTAATATTTTAAGTCCGGAATTTTTTAATCTCCAATAAGTCCACCACACAACGCAGGGGTGCACCATCACTCCCCAACCGAGTAATCCGAGCTTCATCTCCGCAAATTCGGATTTGACGCCTTGACCCTGCTGGGAAAGCAGTAAGACTATCAGATTAGGATTTTCTTTAACAATTTTAATGCAAACGAGCGAGGTGATTACCGTCGTTACGACCAACGGAAATATCAAGACATTGCTACTTAACAGCGGATGATGCTGCTTCGCTTCAAGTAATGAAATACTCGGAAGTACAAAATCAATCAGAAACAATCCTGCCCAAAAGCCTGCAACGCAAAGCAAGACGAAAAGCAGGGTTTGCGGATCGAAAAACATCAGATCCGGTTCGCCAATCAGGTTGCTGTATATCTGACTTGGAAACACCCAAGCAGCCAAAAAGATAAGGGTGCTGAGAATGGAAAGTCCATAGGGAGATACGACGTAATTCAATACCACCGGACGTGCTATACGCATAGTCATAGCGCTAAATTCCTGCGAACCTATGCATGACGGGGATTAGTTCCAATCCGGCTGAAACCCTTAGCAAGACAGGCGTTGCCTGGTGCGTTCAAATAGCTTCCACTACTATAATGTAAACACGAACGGTTTACATCTATCTGTATGTGCATGCCCTTCGTCTCCTGGAATACGAATAGATGACTTCATATGTATTGAACACAGACGAAAACGGGAGCCCCTCGGAGGCCGTGCCACCACGTTCAAGTTGGAGCATCTTGGACCTGCTGATTTTGCTGGTAAAAAGACGGCGGTTCATCCTGGCTGTCACTTTCGGGACTGCCGTAATTACGGCATGTGTTTCCATGGTTTTGCCTGCTCGCTATACCGCTTACACTTCCGTGTTGCCGCCTCAGCAATCCTCGTCTGCAGCGTCGTTCCTATCTCAAATGGCTGGCAGCGAAGGGCTTGCCGCCCTTGCGGGTTCAAATCTTGGTGTCAAAAATCAAGTTGATGTTTACGTTGCCATGTTCAAGAGTCGAACGGTTGAGGACGCAATGATCCATCGTTTCGATCTGATGAGAGCCTACAAGGTCAAACGACTGTCCAACGCCCGTATGATCTTTGAGGATAGAAGCACTGTGGTTGCCGGACTTAAGGATGGCGTAATCCGTGTTTCTATTGAGGGCCCGACACCGGAACAGGCGGCAATCTTGGCCAATGCTTATGTCGAGGAATTTCGCAAGCTTGCCTCCGGCATCGCTACGACAGAAGCTGGACAACGCAGGATGTTTTTCGATCGACAATTAGAAGAAGCCAAGAACAATCTTTCTTACGCTGAACAGGATTTGAAGAAAACCGAATTGACAACAGGGTTGGTTCAACCTGATAGCCAGTCCCGGGCTATGATCGAGTCTGCCGCAAGGATTCAGGGGGAAATCTCTGCAGCGCAGGTTCAGATGCAGGCCATGTCTTCTTTCGCCACTGATAACAATCCAGATATGTTGCTTTTGAAGAAACAGGAAGCAGAGTTGCGCGCCCAATTAGCTCGACTCACCGGCAATTCCGGCAGTGAATCAGATCTTTTCGTTCCCAAAGGCAAAGTGCCGCAGGCGGTACTGGATTACGTACGCAAGTTTCGCGAAGTGAAGTATCGAGAGACCATTTTTCAGGCTCTCGCAAGCCAGTATCAGTTAGCCAAACTCGATGAGGCCAGGCAAGGCGTTATCTTTCAGGTCATCGATCCCGCCATACCACCAGACAAGCGTTCTTTCCCTAAACGCACAATACTCGTGATCGTGTTTTCATTATTGGGCTTCATTTTTGCTTGTTTTTCTGTTTGGACAAGTGCAGCCATGAAAGCATTACGCCAGGATCCGAACGACGGTCCGAAGCTGAATGCGTTTTTTGCTGAATTGCGACATCCGCGGTCCTAACGGAAAGAATGAACATGTGTTCAACTCCACAAATCAGCTGCATACTCGTCAATTGGAACGGGTGGCAGGATACCACCGCATGCCTTGCCGCATTGAAAACGTGTACTTATCCCGACCTTACTGTTCTCGTGGTAGATAATGGTTCCGTCAACGACTCCGTTGAACGCATCCGGACTGCTCACCCAGATATTCAGCTTCTTGAGAGCAGCAAGAATCTCGGCTTCGCAGGTGGCAACAATATTGGAATCCGTCAAGCCCTGGCGCAAGGAGCCGAATACATCTGGCTCTTGAACAACGATACAGAACCTGCCCCGGATGCACTCACAGCGCTCATGACAAAAATCCTGACAGATAAACGCATCGGCGCAGTCGCATCAGTCTGCTACTACGCCGATCAGCCATCAACCGTTCAAGCTTGGGCAGGCGCGAGAGTCAATTTATGGATAGGGTACGCGCGCAATAGTACAGTGCATCACGCTGACGACTGGTTCCACTCACTCTATGGTGCGAGTATGCTCATCTCCCGTCCGGCGCTTGAAGATGCCGGCTTGCTGGATGAGGGTTTTTTCCATTATTGGGAAGAGACTGAGTTCTGCCTTCGCCTGCGAAAAAAAGGATGGCGACTTGCCGCCGCTCCTGATTCTCGCGTGCTGCATAAGGTAGGCGCAAGTACAGGAGGAAGTCACCTGGTGCTGGATCGTTACTTTACGGCTTCAGGCTTGCGCATACTACGACTTCATTCCATTGCGCCTCATTTAGCCATGTTTGTGTTCATCTCGGTACGCTTTGCGCGACGAATTATGCGGCTTCAGTTCTCGCGCTGCAGGAGCGTCTGGGATGGCATACGGGATTATCGTCATTCGTTTCCAATAGTTCAAAAAATACGCTAAATCTCGGTGAGACCTTGAACGCGATGCACTAAAGGTGCCTTGATCCATCCGGCATGACAGGCAAGTAAGCAACACGGTTTAGTATGTTCAGTTCAATAAGTTTTTCCAACGGATGGCTGGCTAAACAGATCATCCACCGGCTGGGAGAAAATTTGGGTTAGTCTATGTCCGAGATCCTTATCCAGTGTGTTGTTGTCCTCTACGAGTGCACTGTTGAAGATTCAAGAACGTTGCAAGCGCTGGCTAAATTTTGTCGTCAGCAAAATGATCTCGCTCGGCGAATCGATCTACTCCTCTATGACAATTCCAGTCATCCGCAAACAATAAATCTAAATCAATGGATCGATTGTGGATCGGTTGAGTACTGTCATGCTAAGGAAAACGGCGGCCTTCTAGCTGCTTATACGGAAGCGCTGAGAAGGGCGAGGGAGAACGGCATCGACTGGCTGCTTCTGCTAGATCAAGACACCACACTTGCCCCAACGATGTTTCCGGTTCTATTTTCGGAGCTTCGATCTAGTTTGACACCCAACATTTGCGCGCTTGTGCCGAAGCTCATGCAGAATGGATTAATAATCTCGCCTCAAATTGTGGGGCGGTTTCTCAACCACGATTGTTCGGCTGCATTTTCAGGAATTTCCTCTAAGACGATAACCGCATTCAATTCTGCAGCTTGCCTACGCGTACAGGCATTAGACGCCATTGGGGGATTTCCACGAGATTACTGGCTCGACTTTCTCGACTACATCATGTTCCATCGTTTACAGGCAGCTGGGGGACAAGTTCTAATTCTGGACATCACTATGGAACACCATCTCTCCCTGCGAAACCTGGAGACAGAGATGAGCCTCGTTAGATATGCGAATGTCCTCGCGTCCGAATGGCGATTTATCCGGGAAACAGGATCTAGAGGTGGCCCATTGATCCACAGACTCCGGTTGTTCAAACGCGCTTTTGGCTACAGCTTCAATCTCAAAAACAAAGCCTACGCCCTCATAACATTGCGCGCCATACTTGAGTGAAGCAATTGCATACGCGAAATCCGAGCGAAGTATACTTAGATTGGGTGTATTCTCCTCAAAGGTTGACGCCCATTAGCGACATATAGAATCAACCATTCGAGTAATGAGGATGGGCAGCTTGGATGAGGTAGCCGAAACAATTTCCGAATCTTCAGTGTCCTCTCATAAAAAACCCGCGGATCTGGCTGCGAAATTATCCAAAAACGTCGCAATCAGTTTGGCACGTGTTTCAGTGAATGCGCTGGTCGCGTTAGTGCTGCCTGCTTATCTGACTCATCATCTGCCGACGACGACTTATGGCGCTTGGGTTTTGATTCTTCAAGCAGGAACCTACGTGTCCTTTCTTGACCTTGGTGTCCAGACCGGTGTAGCCAAATTCGTGGCAGAATACGATGCAAAGGACGACAAAGCCGCAGCAAGCAGCCATGCTAGTGCAGGATTTGCCATGATGGCGATTGCGGGCTTGCTGGGCCTCTGCCTCACGCTATTCCTCGCTTGGCAGGTTCCCCGACTCTTTCGCAATATGCCTCCGTCGTTGTATCACGACGTTCGCATCAGTGTTTTGCTGGTTGGATCGTCTTTTTCTTTCGCATTGGTTTGTTCCGTTTTTTCAGCGATTTTTCTAGGGCTTCAGCGTTATTTCATTCCCATGACGATTTCGATCGTCAACAAAGCACTATTTGCCGCAGTCATTGTTGTTGCCGTTGCCTTTCATGGATCTCTCGTAACAATGGGAATGGTGGTGGCAGTCGTAAATTTTATCACCGCGCTCTTTCAGGTAGTTGCATGGCACAAAATGGTGCCGCATATTCGTATTTCATTTTCATTGGTGGATTATCGCGTCTTTAGACGGATGCTGCACTATTGCTCCTTGTTCTCTATTTGGACTTTAGGAATGCTCTGCGTCAGCGGATTGGACGTCATGATCGTCGGCCACTACGATTACAATCAAACGGCCTTTTATTCAATTGCCACGCTGCCGGCCAACTTTATCATCGTCGTCCTCGGTTCGATATTTGGACCGATGATGCCCGCATCTTCCGCACTAAGCACTCAGCGCTCGGCAATTGAAATGGGCAATCTTTTATCCAGAGCCACTCGTTATGGCACCATACTCTTGCTTTTGACAGGACTGCCGCTCATGGTGCTCGGCTTGCCTATCCTGAATCGTTGGGTCGGTCCGACGTATGCTCTTTCAAGCCTTGGGTATCTTCGAATTCTGATTCTCGCTAACATCCTTCGCAATATATGCCAGCCATATGCAACGATGCTCGCTGCGACCGGCAAACAAGGAGCAGCTACGATAGCGGCCATTTCTGAAGCTGTGGTTAATTTGGGTAGCAGCCTCTATCTTGCCAGTCGCTACGGCGCTGTCGGCGTCGCCTTCGGCACTTTGCTTGGATCGTTTGTCAGCCTCTCGCTTCACTTTACGGTGAGCATGCATTTCACTAATCAGACCCTTGCGATTCTTCGCCGACGACTTCTGATCGCTGGGGTTTTTCGACCTGGATTGATAGCTCTTCCTGCGGTCTTACTCCTTCCATTTTGGTGGAAGCCAGCTAGCGTCTCTCCTTCGACCGCAATAGTGGTTCTGTGGGGCGTGAGTTCTCTGCTCATTGCATGGTTTTGGGGATTGCAGCGGGAAGAGCGGAGCAGGCTGATTGGATTCCTAAAACGTCAGCTCATACCCACAAACATCGCCAGTCATTGAAATTGCGCGATGAGAGCAGCGATGGACATTTCCCACAAGTCGCGCAAACTTTTAAATTTCGAGGAAAGCTTCGGTCTGGAATCTGAATCAAAACTTCATCCCACCGATTAGAAAATTAGATCCTGCGGGCAAGAAGGCAAATATGAAACGGGGCGACCGACTCTACAGTTATTACTTCGAAGCCAACCTTGGATAACAGTTCATGACTATTATGTTCGTCAAAAACATGATGATGTAGACACCTGTTTAGCAAGTTATCTAAAGATCGTCTATGAAATTCCTGTTTTGAACCTGCAGCGGGATCCCGCTTCAGATCATGCTTCTCGAGAATTTCAGGCAGATGGCTGAGGTCATCTTCACCGGTATTCTGCTCGTAATCGTCAAACATATGATTCACCTTGGTGGGCAATCTCAGATGGTCGAACGTTTCACGATAATTAGGAAGTACAAGAATCAAAGCTCCGTTTGGTTTCAGCACCCTCTGCCATTCTTTCAGTGCTTTGACGGGGTTAGCGAAGTGTTCCAGATTATGTGCCGAAAGGATGACATCAAAACTGGAATTCTGCACATCAACCAAATCTGAGCCATCACAAAAAATAGTATTACCGGTAGCCTTCTTTGGATTGAAAAGGAAAGTTTCGCTATGTTTTGCCCAAACAGTAGATTTTGAAAAATCGCAATTATCCAGTCTGCCTATTTCTTCGTAAACCGGAAGTGGTTTTCCTTTTCCAAAAATCCCGCTCGGCCCCCCGATTTCCAATCCGCTCTTGCCCTGAAGATACGGCAGATACAGCTCAAAACTTTTGAGACGTCCTGCCCGCATTACGGCTATTCGAATTTGAATACGTCTCCACACAGAGGGTAAATCTGCAAAAAATGCCATTATGAAAGGTATCTTAATATAGAACTCTCGCCAATAGAACCGACGTATCCTCTCGGCGAGTTGCTCGGAAAAGATTTACCAGATCGGTCTGCTCGCCGTTACAGTTGACACGTTCTTTTGTCTACTAGGCGATAGCGAGGCACGAACCAGATTCGCTGCAACGGCTTGATGCCGTAGATTGAGATTAGATCTACAATCAGTAAATTCGGGGAAACCCCCCTATATTTGAGGTCAATCGTTTCTCATCGGAGATTTGATTCTCCGTCTGCCATCAACAGCCTGTCACTTTTGTAATAATTCCGCCCTGAATTGTGAAGACACAGGTTCCTACAGTTTTTGTGCCTGTAAATCCAGCGACCCCATTGAAGCTGTAGCCAAGCGTGTTAACGTTCTTGAAATAGGCTCCGGCCCTTCCGATCAACCAGTTGTCAACATCGTTCGCCGCATTTGTTCCATAAATGTCTGGGCTTACGTTCGCATCGCTGCTTGGAGTAATGCGAATGCCATATGTATCGGTCTGAGGTGTGACTACAAGATTCTCACCCATAATGCAGGCTGAAGCATGCCCGGGAATTGCATTGTTCGGCAGGTTGAAAAAACAATGGCCTCCCAACAGCCCAGCATTTGTATTGATGTAGTCGGTCTCCCCCAAACCTAGAAGATCGAAGTTGGCCTGAAACCCTGGCTTAGTCGTATCTACAGCCCCACCCAAACGATATTGCGTAGGGCCCTCAGTCGTTCGTATCCCATCAAAATCGTCATAAGTATTCAACGCCCCAGCGCTGCCATCAAAGTTATTCCCGACCTCGAACAAATGATTGTTATTGCCCACTCCCAGCAGAGCATTCGTTTGCGATAGATTGCCAGTTGTCTGTACCCCACGTATATCAACGCGAAACAACGAAGTATCTGGGGCCATCAGGAATGCTCCACCATAGCCCACCACCATCGTCTGAGTTGAAGTACCACTGGTAGCGGTCCAGGGAGAAGCTAATCGCAATGTAAGGCCATTACTCTCTACCGGTGACAGTGGTGCCAGATGCATCAACGTAGAACCAATCTGTACACCTATCCCATCCCACGACTGAGTGGTATTGAAGGCATGTTGTATCCCGCCACCAGAGATATACGTCACGGCCGAGGAACCTTTGGTCACGCTTACCGTGTAAGACACGGGAATTGACTGGTTGTAAAGGGATGTATTCACCATCGTCAGTGCAGCACTACGCTCGAGGTGAAGCAAGGACTTACCTTGACCGGGAATAGATATTGAACCATTGGAAAAGCGCAGACTATTTGAGTTTTCAACGAATATCGCATCGGACTGCGCCGGTGTATCGAAAAAACCTTGCGGACAACCTTCAATCTGAAAGCCGCTATCGAAAAAAATGCCCCCGGGTCCTCCGCCAACACCATGCCCCGTATTAAATGTTCCAATCACAACGGCGTTACCAGCTGAACACACATAATGTCCATCAGTCAGTTCTATTTCGTTAATTTCATCGGCAGTAGGTGCCCCCGACTCAAAGGGAGTAAGAATCGCTAACGCTCCCTGACCCGTCTTAGGGTCTCCGCTGTTGCGGATCTGGTCATGTATGAATCCGGACTCACGAACTGCACCAGAACTATTGTTTAGCTGTCCCGGAACGTAGCCACCAAGTATCAAACCAGACCCCGACAGATTATCGACCCGCAGGTTAGTTGAGCTGAAACCGTCGTAACCGGATATCTGGACTCCCTGCACGCCGGGGAGCGTGCGACCGGCTCTATTGGGGCCAGCGTTGTCTGCAATCCACACGTCCCGCATGGACGCACCGATCTGATAGTCATATTGATTATGCAGAGAAGGCGTACCCCTCGGTTCGTTGGGCAGCATGTTGTACTGCCACAGCAGCACGGGAGTCTGCTTAACGCACGACAAATTGCTCAGCCATGATCCGTCAACGATAAAGCTGTCAGGGACAGGAGAACCTTTTGCCGCTGCGGTGGTGACAGAGATTGTATTCGCCGCGAAGTTGACAGAACTGATGGCTACGCTTCCACCGGCAAAGGGCCAATTTGCGCCTGTTCCAGTGAGCAGCTGGGCTCTGGCCAGTCCTGAGAGAGAGCTTACCCCTCTCAAAGTAGTGCTTGCTGCTGTCGCTACACCATAAAATTCGAGCCTTGAAGCAAGCGAAAGAGTAATTGCTGAAGAGGTCTTGCTGACGATATAAGCGCCCGGCTGAATCCCAACCCCTCCACACGCCATTCCAATCGACAACCCGGAAGTTGAAGGCATCGATACAACCGGAGATCCAGCCGTTGCCCTGGCTTCCATAATATTCACGGGGGTTGAAGCCATCGAGCTTTGTGGTACGAGCCTTGACTGACCATCCATATGGAATGCGATCGGCCGATCAAAGACGGCTGTCGTATAAACCGGATGGTCGCCGGGTACGCAGGTCTTTACTTCCGTTACCGAAGTCGGGTTGGATGCCTGCACAGCTGCTGAAATAGCAATTCCATAGTCCGTCCCTCCATGGAGGATATCTGCCGATAGATACGCTTCCACGCATTTAAAGGGCGTAGTAGAAGGAAGTAGATCACCGATATTCAACGAAGTCCCTGAAGTCTGAGTTGCCATCTGCAAATTCGAAGGGGGACGGTTCACATCACTTGTCCATCTCGCAATAGGCCCTTGCGATCCAATTGGTCCTCCCGGCCCTGGTGTGCCATAGTTTTGAGCGATAGCGCTACTGGTAATAACCAGGAGCCCGCAAGTTTTCATTAATTTACGAATTCGCCAAGCTGCGGTTAAAGGTCTTGCGCTGATGCCAATCTCTGAATCTTCCCACCCCTCGCCGTCAAATACTTTTGTTTCCATAGTTATCCTCGGTGATACTGCGAGTATGCCTCGTCGCCAAGACTTGGCCGATTTGCAGGAAAATCGCCCCTCCATCTTCAATCTTCAATCACTCGCTGCGGTGGCAATTGGCAATTGTGGTGCAGAACCAGTCCTTACAGCCAGACAAGAATGCGGCCCGTTGTGAAGGCGGGCGATTGTCTGGGCAATTTTTGATAGTCAGTTGTGGCATGAAGGAGATAGGAAAGCTTCGTATGTCTTTGTAGACCAAGAGCTCATCTTGCGGCTCTCGCGTTGAGAAAAGGAAAGACATATGTAGACCAAATCATTACTTGACATGGACGTCCATAAGGCAATTATCTCCATCAAAATTGCAGAAATAATGGGTCCCGTGCATTCATTAAGGTGAGCCGAAACGCACGATGAGGGTTTCGAGGCTGCCCAAGGGAGACTTTCCTACAATAGCCAACTCAACCGCAAACTTCCGGTCTATCATGATTTGCTCGACGGTCTTGCGCAGAATCATTGAGATTGTGGCAGCATGTCTCGGACGAGAACGGACATTTTCAGTCGATCAAATAAAGGTTCTCCAACCACCGAGCATTCCGAGATCGATATGAAACACTCAAGCCGCTTTACGAAGCGTAATTACGTTTACCGACCGTGCAATGATTTCAAAATGGAGTTCAGTAAGCTGAGAAATTATACGCTGCACCTTATCGTCTCCCAGAATATGAGGATGCACCTCCATGATGATTAGCTCAGCCTTTTCTACCGTATCCGGTTCCCGCATGATCATTTCATATTCCTGACCCTCGATGTCACAGATCAGAGCGAACTTATCAAACCTCTGTTCTTGAAGGATATCGGTTAATGTGGTCGTCATTACAGTCACTGGCGGCTGATCACCACTGTGATATAGCGAATTACCCCAGAAATCTAGCCACGGATTGAACGTTATAGTTTTGACGTCATACGCGAGCGCCTTATCGATGACTTGAAAAGCACACCCATTCGCATCTCGGTTTGCTTTCAGGAGCGGCAGGACTAGGGGATTGATTTCTAATACGACGTGGTTGGTCGGATTCTTCAATAGCTTGTTTGTCACGCAAGCAACGACTCCGATGCAGGCGCCCAATTCAACTATTCCCCATTCTGGCTGAATAAAACGAAGTGCCGCTTCACGCTCGGGTTTCTCGTAGCCCCCTGTCTGCAATTCAAGCTTCATCGCTGTGTTGGGCAGTTTTTCAAGCGCAAAGCTGCAGTGGTCAAGCTCAACTGCTTTATTAGCCCCCTTAACGTAGATTTTTGCCTTCAGTTGAATCGCAGTGAACATAATACCGGCGAACTTCATCGGGCCCTGGCTTCGTAGCAGGTGATATATGGAAAGCAGTTTCCTGTTCAAGCTTTTTCCTTAACGCAAATATGCAACGAGCTATTCTTAGACTCTCATAAGCGCGGATATATGGAAACGGAAGCATTCATATCCAGGGGCCCCTGATAATCCACAAATGAGTTGAAGCGATTCCTAAAAACGCATCTTTCCCACGGAAAACGGATCACTTCGACAACGGATTGCCATAAAAGAGTGCCTACTTGAAAAATTCAAGCAGAGCCTGGATATTCCGCTCAGCTTTGATAAAGTCGTTAAAGTCGAAGGCGTACGTCCGACGGAATATCACCTCGACGAATCAGCATGTTATGCCTACTTGACAAGCACACATATGCGTCTAATGCAGTCTCCATTTTTTTGGAGATGGAATGAACATCCCTTCAAGGGACAACAAGTAAAATAAAACCGCTGACTTTCATCGCGACGTATGGACATCATATTGAATTGTTCGTGTCATCATGCAGTCTACGCTCAAGCGACAATCATATGACACACGCTCATTTATTAGCGCCGTCTGGTGCTTGTTTGGTCAGTTGACATCATTCTGGGACGCTTCTAGCGTATGTGTTTTTACCTTCTCGTTCCCGAACGCCGGAAGTGCTAATTGTACTCAGGGAGAATTACATACATGAACTTAGATTCGCCGAGGGTGCCGGACGCATTACTTCCGAAGCCTCCTCGTCTGATAGCTTTCTATCTGCCACAATTTTATCCCACCCCTTACAACGACGAATGGTGGGGAAAAGGATTTACTGAATGGACAAATGTCGTGCAAGGCCGCCCTCATTTCAAAGGCCATTATCAACCCCACTTGCCTGCCGACCTTGGCTTTTATGACCTTCGTTTATCTGAAACCCGGGAGGCCCAGGCGAGTTTGGCTAAGGAGTATGGGATCCACGGTTTTTGTTACTACCACTACTGGTTTCATGGTAAGAGGATTCTGGAGCGTCCTTTGAACGAGGTGCGCGCTTCTGGCCACCCTGATCTGCCATTCTGCATATGCTGGGCAAACGAGACTTGGACGCGGACATGGAAAGGTCATAAAAATAAAGTCCTACTCCAACAATCCTATTCTCCCGAGGACGACATCTCGCACATTCGAGACCTTTTGCCGACTCTCAGTGACGAGCGATATATCAAAGTCGATGGAAAACCGTTAGTGCTTGTTTATAGAGTCGAGTTATTGCCAAATCCTCAGGCCACCAGTGAAACATGGCGACGCGAAGCCGAGAAGTGGGGATTGCCAGGCATTTTTCTAGTTAGCGTAGAAAGCAATTATGTCCTTGAGGTTACCAGTCCAGCATCTGCAGGCTTTGACGCTTCAGTTCGGTTCCAACCAAACTTCACTCCTCTAAACACATCAGAGGTCACGAAAATGGCGCGAGCGGCGCTGAAGGGACGGTATCCCCGGCTATTTCAAGCGATAAAGCAGATGAGACGGACGGAATCTTCAAAAGATACCATCTACGAATATGCCGACTTGTATCGCAGATGGAGGAATGATCCGCCGCGGCAGGAACGTCACTTCGAATGTGTGACGCCTATGTGGGACAATTCAGCCCGCCGTTACCGTGGAGCTACTATCGTCAGGAATTCAACGCCTGAATTGTATGAACAATGGCTTCGAGAAGCAGTTCACAAATCCACTCCAGATAGTGACCAGCAGAAGACTGTTTTTATTAACGCCTGGAACGAGTGGGCCGAAGGGTGCCATCTGGAGCCCTGCAAAAAATGGGAACATCAATACCTTGAAGCCACGAAGCGCGTATATTTGAGCGGATCGAATCGATAGCGTTTAACTTTGATGGGCTCGGTGGATCATGATGTGCGGTAATCATGATCCATAGGTATTTCCAAAATACTGCGCTATATACTCATCAGTTCCTGGCCAACCGAGCTTTGTTTCCTTATGGAATAAGTCAGAGAGTTTGTCATGATAGCTAACTCACCTGATCCTATTGCCCGAGAACTGTGTTAGCCGCAGCGATTGCAATACCAAACTGGCCGACAATCTGCGCAATATCGACCACTAATCTCATTGTCTTGCCTTTATCCAGATTTAGTGGAATTACAACTGTATCGCCCGGATAAACGTGAAGCGAGTTGAAGCCACTGCCACGCAGAGACGAACTGTACTGCTTGCTGATAACATCACCACCCGCTCGAATGATATAGGCTCGCTTGGCATCAGCATCGCGGTTGGCCCCTCCGGCCAGGCGGATGAAATCACCCACTCGGAGATGAGGGTTGTACATGAAAGAGTTTTGATTGTAGACGGCTCCATCCACGCTCACGGTTGATGGGACTCGGGGGATTATGAATTTATCCCCATTTTCCAGAGGAATATCCGGTAGCTGATCGATAGTCTCACTGGAAGGAGATAGTCCTAGGACAATACGTCCTGTAGCTCGCATTTGGCGCAGGCTGGAAACAATGTTTTGATTCTGCACCTGAGCAGCAGCAGCGGCGGCGGTATCCTGAGGATTGATTGAACGGCTCGCATTGGCGCTGGCTACAGTATTAGCCTGCAACGCAATCTGATCGACATACTCATTGAGACGTTGTTGCTGAACTCGGCGAGTCGACTCCCGAGTAAACTCCGATCCATAAAGATATGCATCCGGCGACAATCCTCCCGCTCTTTGCACAAGCTGCCGCAGTGTTTCTCCAGGAAGTACGCTATAAACACCGGACGAGACGAACTCTCCCTCCAGGCGTACAAACCGTGTCTGTTGCGACTGAGGTACGCGAATATCTGCCTTGGAGAAGATCGTTATGATGTCACCAGGCATCAGCTCCATATTTTGTGACGGATCATCCTGCAGGACAATCTTTCCAAGATTAAAGGGAATGAGTGATGTCGTCAGGTTTTCCCTGCTCTGACGTTCAATCACCGCATAGGACCAATCAATATCCGGCTCGCTCAACTGAACATCGTTCTTGGGCTGAAACTGACCAGACTTCATATTGCGATAATTCGCTCCCAGACTTGCGCTCGCACTACTCGCTTGGTTGAAGTTAGTCGTATTTCCAAACTGCGCGGAAGAACTCGGCGTACCGTTGGGATTGTTCGACTGTTGCGAACCATATTGGAGGTTATAAGGAAGATTCAAGTTGTTAACGTAGAGCGGCACATCGGAATGCTGAAAACAGTCCAGCCCACCGTCTGTAGCGTCGCTCTCCATTTGCGTCGGATTTTGATTCGGAATCCCCGGCATTCCAAGAGGAACCGAATCGTTGTCATAAACTTGGCCATTGCTATTGTTGATGACGGGATAGCCTTTCAAAGCCCTGTATTCCCGGGAGCTCGAAAAGCGCCAAAATGGATCTTCGCCTTCTTCTCCAACGGAGATTCCATAACGCAGGCTGGGAACACCATAGGGGGTCGCAGGCAGACAGGTGGGCACGTAGCTCATCATCGGCTGACCGAGTTGGCTATGCTTTAGCCAATAGTCCCGAGTGATGAGAGCGTCTTTATCAGGGATAAGATCTTTGACTCGCATCCCGGACCGCCATGCATATCGGCCAGGATTAGCCACATTACCTCGCAATGTAACTGAATTCTTAAATTCCCCTGTGACCGCAACGAGTTCCAGCAGATCCCCATCCTGCACTAAGGTCGCTTTACCCCGAGTGTCGAGGGAAACCTCCATCGTAGTGCGCAGGTGACCATCGTCAATGCGGTCTACCCGGATCTTGTCTCGAGCCGCAACGTTAGTCAGGCCAGCCGCCAAATCCAAGACATCGCCTACCGTCGTACTATTTGCCGATCGTAATTCGTAGATTGCCGGAACCTTCACGTTTCCCGCGACCGCCACTTGAGGCCCCACTGGGGGGATGTAAATAACATCGCCAGGTAGAAGCGGAACATCGTTCGACTTATCACCGCCTATCAAAAGATCATAAAGATCGAAATCGACGATCAGCTTCCCGTTTCGCTTCAGCTGAATGTGCCGGAGACTTCCTTGAGGCGACGGACCACCTGTCGCAAAAATGGCATTCACCAATGTACTGAGCGAACTGATCGTATAAGTACCTGGCAGGCGTGCCTGCCCAACAACAAAAACTTGAATCGACCGTAACTGACCCATGGTGACGTTCAACTCAAAGTTACGAAAGAACTTACTCATCTGCGCCTTGATCGCTGACTGAACCTGATCAAATCGCAAACCAGATACATGAACTGTTCCAACTTGAGGGACAAAGACATCGCCAGACCTATCTACAGGAAATCGCCCATTCGCAGTGACCTGCCCCCAAGATTGAATTAGTAATTCATCTCCAGGACCTACAACATAGTCCGGTGTAACTGGAACGATTGCTGCTGGCGCAAAAGTCGAGGGCGGATTTCGAAACAAACCTGCCCCAAAGATGGAAAGCATCTTCCCGGTAGAATTCGCAACCATCTGCTGAAATTCGCTGGGCGAATCAAGAGGAAGCCGTGAAAATGGATTGCTGAGCTGCTGTTGATTCTGATTCGTCGTCGAGGTTGTGTTGTTGTTCTGCGAAGGTGAGGTGAGAACAGGGCTTGCCGGAAGATTGTTAGCCCCGGGCATTGCCCCATTCTGGAAAACTGTTTGATCGTTTATGTTCCCACTGCAATTGGGATCGGAAGGGCCGCAGGAGGATTGTTGTTGTTGTCCGCCTCCGAGAGTCTGAACAGGTAATTGTTGAGCCGACGCAATGCCTACTCCGCAGACGAACAGAGCCACTGTATAACTAAATTTACGAAACTGCGTAAAACCAGACTGCATCCGCCTCAATTCTCGCAAACCGATCAACCCTCTCAGAACATCCATTGCAGAAAGCGTCCAGCGTGGCATATATCCAGAGCCAGCATCTACGTCTTTCAGCATACGCGAACGCACTTCTACAGTCATAAGAGCGATCTCGCGGGGTTTTTGAAATATCTCGCTCAAACTCCCGGCTGGCCCGCCTCGATCGCCTTCGCCACGCGCAGCATTGTCGCTTCATCAAAATGGCGGCTAAGCACCTGAACCCCAATTGGAAGAGTCTCTTTTGTTTCTCCGCAAGGGACGCTCATGCCGCATATCCCTGCTAAGCTTGCCGCCACCGAGTAGATGTCCTCAAGGTACATCTTGATCGGATCATCCGTCTTTTCCCCTAACTTGAAGGCGGGCGTGGGCGTCACCGGAGCGATTAAGACATCTACTTCCTGGAACGCCTTCAGAAAATCACGGGCCAGCATTGTTCTCACCTGCTGCGCTTTTTTGTAATAGGCGTCATAGTAGCCCGCACTCAAAGCATAGGTTCCCAAAAGAATTCTTCGCTTCACCTCAGGCCCGAACCCGGCATCCCTCGTCTTGCGGTACATCTCCGAGAGAGTTTTCGCCTCTGCGTCCCGCAGGCCGAAACGCACGCCGTCAAACCGCGAAAGATTCGACGAGGCCTCTGCCGTCGCGATCACGTAATACGTCGGAACGGCATACTTCGTATGCGGCAGGCTGACCTTCTTTACTACGCATCCCGCTGCCTTCAGGCCATCGAGGGCTTTCTCGACGGCTGCACGAATCTCCGGATCCAATCCCTCGCCGAAATACTCCTCGGGAACCCCGATCCTTAGGCCCTCAATGGGCTGGTCCAGTCCCTCCACATAGCCGCCCGCCGGTTTGTCTGACGAGGTCGCATCCATGGCGTCCTGTCCCGATAAAACCTCGAGCATCGTTGCAGCGTCCTTCACGTTTTTCGTGAACGGTCCCACCCGATCCAGCGAGGAGGCAAAAGCAATCAAGCCGTACCGGCTAACTCGTCCATAAGTCGGCAGAACCCCAACCACGCCGCAGAAGGCCGCCGGCTGCCGTATGGAGCCTCCTGTGTCAGTGCCAAGCGTCGCTACAGCAAAACCAGCCGCAACCGCCGCCGCCGAGCCACCACTCGAGCCACCAGGGACCCGATCCAGCGCCCTAGGGTTCCGCACCGGGCCATAGGCGGAATTCTCGTTCGAGCTCCCCATCGCAAATTCATCGCAGTTCAGCTTGCCCAGCAGGACAGCGCCGGCAGCCTCCAGCCGCTCTACCGCCGTTGCGTCATAGGGTGGCCTGTAGCCTTTGAGAATCAGCGAGCTTGCCGTTGCCGGAGCGCCCTGCATGACGAGCACGTCCTTGATTCCTACCGGTACTCCGGCCAGCGGCGGCAATACCTCTCCCCGTTGCGCCATCGCATCGATTTTGGCAGCCTGAGTAAGCGCGCGCTCCCGGCTTAAGGAAAGATAGCTATGAATCTCCTTGTCCCCGGCTGCGATCCGGTCATAGTGCATCTCGGCCAGTGCAGTTGCTGTCGTGCGTCCCGCCACGACCGAGTCACGCACCTCATCGATGGTTAAGCTCTTCAAATTTTCCGCTGTCAATCCCGTCTCTCCGCAACCGCCCTGAAAGGGCTCTTACCGCTCAATGACCTTCGGGACTTTGAAGAACCGACCGTCGGTCTCCGGAGCGGCTGCCATAACCTCAGCCCGATCAATACAGGGCTGGACGACATCTCTCCGAAGCGACTCACCGTGGAGATGGAGCAAGCCACCTTCCAGAACCTCGCCCACTTGCGCCATCGGGGGAATATCGCTCGTGTCCAGTTCGTTCAACTGGGCGATATGACCCAGAATTGCATTCAGATCACGCTGCATGCGTGGTTCTTCTTCCGCGGTCAGCTCCAGATTGGCCAACTCCGCGACCCGTCGTACATCCTCGATCGTTACTCCCGACTGCCCGCTCATCGCTTGAATCCCTATCTGTTCACTATAAAGTGTAGCTTGGTTATCTTCATTCCCGCGACTCGCGCCAGCTCACTTTCGAGGTGTCCGCTCATGCTCCTCATCTCTTCCAGCCACGCTGGATCTCGGACCTCAATTTTCACAACGCCATCGCTAAATCCCACCACGCTGCCCCGTCCAGCCAGAGGTCTGCCACACACGACCAGCCAAGCCATTGCCAAGCGGTCCTGCTGAGGAAGGGCGCTCAACCCTCTCCACAAGCCGGTCTTCACTACATCCCGCATCCGCTCCATAGATTTTTGCTGGGTTCCTTGCTGTGCGAACCACTGAGCAGAAGAGCGCCCGGTCGCTATACCAGCATCATCGGGCTAATAAGCTCCATCCTGCTTCAATACAACCCCGAACGTCTTCAGAAGGATCTTCACGTCCCTGCGTAGGGACCATTGATTTACATAACTGCAATCTAGGGCAACACGTTCGTCATAGGTCAGCTCGCTGCGTCCCGAGACTTGCCACAGACCGGTAAGGCCAGGCTTTACCCTGCAATAACACTCGAACGATTCAGCGTATTTCTCGACCTCGGCAGCTACGATCGGACGCGGCCCAACCAGACTCATGTGACCTGCCAGCACATTCCAAAGCTGTGGGAGCTCGTCCAGACTGTAGCGACGCAGAAAAGCGCCAACCTTCGTAATTCGCGGATCGTGACGCAATTTGTGAGTCTTGTTCCACTCCCTACGCGCCTCTGGATGCTCAGACAGATATTGCTCCAAGACCTCGGCCGAGTTCACGCACATCGTCCTGAACTTCCACATGGAGAAAAATGCTCCATGCCTGCGAATCCTTCGATGAGAATAAAAAACTGGTCCCGGTGAACCAAATATCACCAGTATCGACACAACCCCTAAAGTCAACAGAATAAATGGCGTAGAGACCAGGATCAGCAGAATATCGATGCAGCGCTTCACGATTCGATAGCGAAAGAGTCCGGACGGCACCATATCCAGGGGATAAGTTGTCCTGAATACCGGTCTGCTGATCGCCTCTGTATACGAATAAGCATCTTCGATAGCCGCTGTCCGCGACTCAGGAGATTGATATTCAGCCTGCATTGAAATCCTGTACTTGTATAACGCTACCCTCGCCTCTCTCTGCGCTGGTCCCGAATACTGGTTGTTCGTGCGTCAAATTTCTGCGGCAGTGACCTCGAAAATCTTAACTACAAAGATTTCAGATGATTTCCTGCCCTCTCTAATCACGGATATACCCGAGGGCCGGTCTTGTAATGGAACAAGCCTCTGTCGTCGAACGCTACTTCAAAGTACCGCATATTTCTACCATTTCAGAAACCAAACGTTTCATCACCGCAGTCCGTTCATTCTAATCATTGGACCGCCCTTTAATACAATCTATTTTAGCCCTGGCTCAGCTAAAACACTTCCGATCTGAAACTTCCGCCAATCGAACCGGTCGACTAAACTTGTAGGATGCAGGTCCTAGACACACCGCTACAAAGCGTCAAAATCCTTCAACCACGGCGTTTTGGGGATAGCCGCGGCTGGTTTGCCGAGATTTTCAATGCCTCGGCCTTCGCCTCCATGGGCTTTCCTGCCGAGTTCGTTCAGGATAACCAGTCCTTCTCCAGAAAAGGCGCCCTCCGGGGTCTCCACTACCAACTCGGCAAACCGCAAGGAAAACTCGTTCGCGTACTTTCAGGTCACATCTGGGACGTCGCCGTCGATCTTCGCCGTGATTCCCAGGAGTTCGGCAAGTGGGCTGGCTTCCACCTCAAGCCACGCAACGATGCGGGCGAGCTCGAGCTCCTTTGGATTCCTGAAGGATTCGCACACGGCTTTCTCGTTCTCTCCGATTCGGCCGAAGTCCTCTACAAGACCACCAATCTCTACTATCCCGCTGGAGAACGTTCAATCTTGTGGAGCGACCCTACGCTTAACATCACCTGGCCCCTCGATCTACTTGACGGCGCCCAACCCTCGGTCAGCGACAAAGACGCCCGCGGAAGCACTTTCCTGGCTGCCGATTTACCCTAAACCCTCTGAATCTCAGCTCTTTCTCCGGTCAATAGGTATCAGCAGGAGGCGTTTTCGATGACCGGAGCTAAAGTCATCTTTGCAGCGGGCCTGCTCTCTGGGTCGCTCGACATCGCTGTTACGGGCATCCTGCGCCGGGCTCAGGGAGTTTCTTTCCAAAAACTTCTTCAGACCATCGCCAACGTTGCCATCGGACCATCGGCCTTTACACAGGGTCGTAGGAGCGCTGCTCTCGGGCTGTTCTTCCACTTCCTGATCGCCTTCACTGCCTCTACCGTCTACCTGACCGCCAGCCGGCACATTCCACCGATTCTCGACCAGCCTTATCTTTCAGGAGCCATCTTTGGCATCCTGGTGCATTTCTTCATGTCGCTCGTTGTGGTCCCTTTATCCAGGTTGACGCGACCCTTCTCCACCAAAGCCTTTCTTGTTCAGCTCGTCATTCATATCCTGTTTGTGGGTCTTCCGATCGCCCTTACGACAAGCGGGCTATACCACTGAATCAGCGTGAAGCCTCGTTGTCAAAGAGCCACTGCTCAACTTCGCCGAGCCGTTCGACCGCGATGTACTCTCCACCACAGACGGCCTCTTCGGTCCCGGTGATCAGGAATGCCTGCCTTAGCCCTGCGCTGTTGGCGGCAGCGATATCGCTGCATCGGTCTCCGACCATTACAGAGTCCGGTAGCGATACGCCAAGCTCCTGCATTGCCCTCCGTAGCATCCCCGTGCCGGGCTTCCTGTCTTCGTGCTCGCGCCGGTATTCCCCCACCCCATGGTCCGGATGATATGGGCAGTGATACACCGCGTCGAATTCCACACCCTGGACACGCAGCTCACCCCGCATCCAAGCCATCAGTGCTTCAAAGTCCGCCTCGCTGTAGAACCCGCGCGCAATTCCTGCCTGGTTGGTCACTACAACCAGCCGGTATCCCAACTGCATCGCGGTTCGGCACAACGGAACGATTCCCGGCATAAACTCCACATCTTCAATACGATGCAGGTAACCAATCTCGATGTTGACCACGCCGTCCCGATCCAGAAACAGAGCCTTTTCCTTCATGCCTTCATCCTGTAGGCGTGCTTGTGTCCCGGAGCCTCAATCAACTCCACCATGAACCGTTGCGCCGTTACCCAGAACTGGACCTTCGCTCCTCCATAGGCGACCGCAGGCTTCGCGGGACCCGCCATCATCGAGCCCTTCTTCTGCAGCACCTTCGCAGCGCTGTCCAGATCGGCAGTCAGATAGGCCACGTGGTTCAGAATGTTCATCCCCCGCTTAAGGGCGGTGGCAACCGGACTCGACTCGCCCAACGGTGAGATCAGCTCATAGCACGGTCCCTCCTCGGTCCGCCCGAACTGCACATAAACCCCGATTCCGGGATCCTCAAAGATCTCGGTCCAGCGATCGATTCCGAAGGTGCCCTCCAGAAACTCTCTTCCCTCGGCCATGTCCTCGACGACCAGGCCGATGTGATCAAACTTCAGTCCGCTCATACCTCAGCTATAACCTCGCGTAAGGAGTCCCGCCAGTCCATCATTCTCCAGCCAAACTTTTCCGTAAGCCGCTCGCAGTTCAGTCGCGAGTGCGCGGGCCTCTTAGCGGGAGTCGGGTACTCGCTGGTCGCGATTGCGTCCACCTCAGCCAACTTAGCTGCCGGCTCGCGCTCTCGAATTTGCTTAATCGCTTCCGTCGCAAAACCAAACCAGGTCGTCTCTCCCGAACCCGCTGCATGATAGACCCCGCTAAACTCAGTCAGCGCCTCTGCCAGCTCTTTCTGCTGAGCCCGATCTTCCACTCTTCCGATAACCTGTGCTGTCATTCGCGCAAGGTCACGGCTCCAGGTCGGAGCTCCATATTGATCAGCCACCACCCTTAACCGCTCCCGTTCCCGCGCCGCCTTCAGGATAGTTCGCAGAAAATTCTTTCCCGTTGCTCCGTAAACCCAGCTGGTGCGAAACACCATGTACTCCGCACCACTCTCGGCAAGCGCTCGCTCACCGGCGAGTTTGCTCGCGCCATAGACGCTCACCGGCCCGGCCGGATCGCTCTCTCTATAAGGAACGCCCCCTGTGCCGTCGAAGACATAATCGGTCGAGAAGTGAATCACCCCGGCGCCGATCTCGCGCGCCCCTTCTCCCATGGCACGGACGGCCTCTGCGTTAATCGCATACGCCAGTTCGGGCTCGCTTTCGGCCTTGTCGACTGCCGTGTACGCAGCAGGATTTACGATCCACCTGGGGCGCAGGGCTCGAATCTGCTCTCGTATGGAGGCCGTATTCGCCAGGTCCATCTCGTCCCGCGTAGGGGCAATGACTTCACCGAAAGTCGCCAGTGTCCGGACAAGCTCGCCACCTACCTGGCCCGTCACTCCTGTTAGCAGAATCCGTTCAGTCATCCCCAGAGCACCGGCTCTGAGAGAAGTCGGACAAGATACTGTCCGTAGCTGCTCTTCCCCATCTTTTCTGCCAGACCCCGCAGCTGGTCTTCGTTGATATATCCCAGCCGATAGACGATCTCCTCCAGACAGGCCACCTTCAGGCCCTGGCGTTTCTCGATCGTCTGAATGAACGACGCCGCCTCCAGCAGCGAGTCATGCGTTCCCGTATCCAGCCACGCCATCCCGCGCCCCAGCACCTCGGTCTTCAACTGGCCGCGCTCCAAATACCAGCGGTTCACATCCGTGATCTCGAGCTCTCCTCGCGGGGAGGGCTTCAGGCCTTCGGCAACGCTCACCACCTGTGAGTCGTAAAAATAGATTCCTGTCACCGCATAACGTGATTTCGGCTTTACGGGCTTCTCTTCAATCGAGATGGCCTTCCGGTTCGCGTCGAACTCCACTACCCCATAGCGCTCCGGATCGAGCACGGGGTACGCAAACACGGTTGCACCCTCGCGATTCGTCGCGGCCTGCCGCAACGTCTTCACCATGTCGTGCCCGTAGAAGATGTTGTCGCCCAGGGCAAGAGAGCATGGCTCTCCGTTAAGAAACTCCTTGCCGATCAGGAAGGCCTGGGCCAGACCGTCCGGTGAAGGCTGCACCGCATACTGCAGCCGGATTCCCCACTGCTGACCCGAGCCCATAAGCTGCTCGAACCGCGGAGTGTCCTGCGGGGTCGAGATGATCAGGATCTCCCGAATCCCCGCCAGCAGAAGCACTGAAAGGGGATAATAGATCATGGGTTTGTCATAGACCGGTAACAGCTGCTTGGAGACAACCTGTGTCACCGGATGGAGTCGCGTGCCGGAGCCGCCTGCGAGGATGATTCCCTTCATCGCGCACTCCCCGTATCTGCGGTATCGCGCGCTCCGTAGTTTTGCTTCACCCAATGCTGGTAGGCCCCACTGGTCACATTCTCAACCCATGAAGTGTGAGACAGGTACCACTCTACCGTCTTGCGAAACCCGGTCTCAAAGCTCTCCTGCGCGTGCCACCCGAGCTCACCCTCGAGCTTTCGCGCATCGATTGCGTACCGGCGATCGTGCCCCGGACGATCCGCAACATAGGTAATCAACTGTTTATGCGGACGAAACGGTGATTCCGGCACCAGCTCATCCAGCAGGCTGCACAGTGTTGTGACTACCTCGAGGTTGCTGCGCTGATTTCCTCCGCCCACGTTATAGGTCTCGCCTACGCGGCCGCGTTCGAGGACCGTCATCAACGCCCTGCAGTGATCGGCTACGTAGAGCCAGTCCCGGACCTGCTGGCCATCGCCATACACCGGCAGGGGTTTACCCTTGCCCGCGTTGGCGATCATCAGCGGAATCAGTTTCTCCGGAAATTGATACGGACCATAGTTGTTTGAGCAGTTTGTAATGATTGCCGGCAGGCCGTAGGTGTGGACCCAGGCGCGCACCAGATGATCGCTCGAGGCCTTCGACGCTGCATACGGCGAGTTGGGGGCATAGGGCGTCTCCTCACGGAACGCCGGATCCGTGGGCTCGAGAGTGCCATATACCTCGTCGGTCGAGACATGCAGAAAGCGGAACCGCTCACGCTGCTCTCCCTCAAGCGATGCGAAGTATTCCCGCGCGCCCTGCAGCAGCGTAAAAGTTCCGTCAATATTGGTCCGCAGAAACGCCTCCGGTCCATGGATCGAACGATCTACATGGCTCTCCGCAGCAAAGTGCACCACGGCGCTTGGCCTGTGCTCTTCCAGCAGTCGCTTTACCAGAGCGGCATCGCAGATGTCCCCCTGCACAAACGTGTATGCCGGGTTCTTCTCTACGTCGCCGAGATTTTCCGGGTTGCCCGCATAGGTTAGTTTATCGAGATTGACAACCGGCCCCTTGCCTGCGGCAAGCCACTCCAGAACGAAGTTGGAGCCGATAAAGCCTGCGCCGCCAGTAACAAGAATAGGGGCGCGATCGTGATCTGCCGCCTCGTTCAAATTCTGCTTTCGATCCATGCCGTCTGAAGACTCCTCCCGGGACCAGCTTCGACCCGTGTCCATCTGCGCTATGGCCTTCTGCCATGCCTCAGACAGGTTACAGCACCCGGTTTTCAGCCACCACCATCAGGCAACGGCCTTCCTTTCCGCGACCTCCTATTCAAGAGCGAAAGGACTTCAATCATGGCCACCAAAACTCCCGTAGGAACTCCCGTTGACAGCAGATCTCCGGACACAAAAAGGCACGGCGTCGAGCCCTCCGGTCCACGGAGCGATAATCCTGCAACCGCAGGGCCTGGACCGACTTCAGTCCGCTCCGGTACCCCGGAAAACGCCGAGGGCCACATCAATCCTTCCCCAGAGGACAGCAACGCCACCCCGGGAACTACTCCGGAAAAATAGGAGAAAGCTAATACTCCCTTGCCATCTCCTTCCTGAGCGGAGCAGGATAGACGCATCAAAACGGGCTCCGAAGGTCTGCGCATAGATATTGCGCAACGGAGGAAACCATGGCTACACCTGCACCCCCACCTGCTCTCGACGAATCGAAGCTCAACGCCTTTATGAACCAGGCCATTCAGGATATGGGAGCGGCCATGCACGCTGCGCTTGTGGTCGTAGGGGACAAACTTGGACTCTACAAAGCCATGGCCGCTGCAGCAGCACCCATTACGCCGTCGGAGCTTGCTGGGAAGACAGGCACGAAAGAGCGCTACGTTCGGGAATGGCTTAATGCAAACGCCGCCTCCGGCTACATCACCTACGATCCAGCGACTAAAACCTACGCTCTTCCCCCAGAACAGGCTTTTGCTCTGGCTGTGGACGACAGCCCCGCCTTCCTTCCCGGGGCCTTCCAAATCATCGGTTCCATCATGCGCGATGAGCCCAAAATCACCGACGCCTTCCGCACCGGGCGCGGTATTGGCTGGCATGAGCACGATCCCGAACTGTTTCAGGGCACCGAGCGTTTCTTCCGGCCCAACTACGCTGCCAACCTTATCTCGCAGTGGATTCCCTCCCTCACCGGAGTCAAGGAACGCCTTGAGACGGGTGGCCGCGTGGCCGACGTCGGATGCGGACACGGGTCTTCGACCATCCTTATGGCCAAGGCATTTCCCAAATCGACCTTCTTCGGCTTCGACTATCATCCGGCGTCGATCGAATGGGCGCGGAAGGCCGCGGAAAAAGCCGGCGTCGGTGACAGGATCACCTTCGCGGTCGCCCCGGCCAAAAGTTACCCGGGAATCGGCTACGATCTTGTCACCTTCTTCGACTGTCTCCACGATATGGGTGATCCTGCCGGAGCAGCCACCCATGTCTGCTCCACACTGGCTGCCGACGGTTCCTGGATGATCGTCGAACCCTACGCTAACGACAAGGTGGAAGACAATCTCAATCCGGTCGGGCGGATCTACTACTCGGCCTCGACCATGATCTGCACCCCGGCGTCGTGCTCGCAGGAGGTTGGCTTGGCTCTGGGAGCGCAGGCCGGCGAGGCTCGCATGAAGGAGGTCGTCTCCTCAGGCGGCTTCACCCAATTCCGCCGTGCGGCCGAGACACCCTTTAACCTGGTCTTCGAGGCCCGGCTTTAAGACACGATGGGCCGAGCGACAAAAAGCTCCTCGCCCCATTCCATCCCATGTAGTAGCGATTCCCGCTGGTCCCCAGGCTCCGGAGACCGTGCGCAAACCTAAGCCGCTATGCGACACTGAAGAGGCCAAAGGCGTTACTGACTCCAGCCGCCTTGCCTCGCATCAGCAACCTTTGCGGGCCTGTAGCTCAACGGTTAGAGCAGGGGACTCATAATCCCTTGGTTGGGGGTTCAAATCCCTCCGGGCCCACCATCTACTCGAAAACATATTGCGGTACGATGCGTGCTACATCAACACGGGGCGTCGATACCTCATGAGCGAAAGCGTTCTTGCTCTGCGAGAAGGCTTTCATGTGGTGACATGACGCGGGGACCAACAGCTTCATTAGGAAGCTAGATTGGAAAGATTCAGGGCAAAGTGCTTCGTTTGGTAAAAATGCGGCGTCATACTGATCAGCTTGAGTCGATCAGTTGCGTAATTTGCGCGCGGACCTCGGGACTACAGCCTCTCTTTGACTAACTTTGTGACACGTCCCGTCTGGTTCCAATCCGAGATATATATATCTCCTCTATGGTCGATATGGCATCCATGCGCTGCGCTGAAAAGCGTAGGAAGAATCGCCTCGGGGCTCACCTTATAGTTGGCCCACTGCGTCTTGTCTGGATTGTCGCCAAGAAAAGCTACGGGGTAATTGTCTTTATCCAGTATTGTGACGCGTCCCTCCAACTCGGAGACAACCGCATAATCGCCATGGAAGCTCACCTGGCAGGGTCGCCTTAGAGGATGCGCGATGTTTGCCACAAATCGGCCATCAAAATCGAAGTGCGTAAGGCGTCGATTTTCGCGATCGCACACTAATAGAAGAGGCTGACCATAACGTATGTCAACTGCTAGCGAATGGCAGCAGTTGCATTTTCCATCGACGCTGCCTTTGCCCGCAAAACTTGTTTGGTATTGTCCGTTCTTATCGAACTTGAAGATGCGCGAGTCACCATATCCATTGGCAATGAATATCGAGCCATCCGGCCCAGAGATGGCAGAGGTGATCCTCCATTCATTCGGAGCGTGAAAGCCTGCCTCAGCTGGTGCCGTGATCTTCTGCATCACGGTCCCATCGGTCTTGAGCTTAACGAACAACCAGTTTTGCTGGGGCGTCCCTTTTTGTACGACCGTATAGAAACAGTCTTCCCCCTGCTCATTTGCGAGAACCATAGAATGTATCTCAGGGAATTCTGTAGCAATGCGCTTTAGTAATTTCCCATCGCTGTCATATACCAACACCCCAGTATTACTCTGCGTGCTGACGTAGACCAATCCCGCATTGTCGGTTGCGATTGCCCCGTGGGTTCCACCGAATGCAATACCATCCGGCAGATGTCCCCAATTCTCAACTTTGCGATAGGTCCACTCTCCATTCCCCGTAAGCGTTGGAGTTGAATCAACAGCAATCGGTTCGGCAGATGCTCTCACACTAGAACCCAACATGGACGAGGCGGCTCCGATCGCCGCGGCTCCAAAAAACCTGCGACGGTCGAGATTGCCATTGAGACTACGAACGTTTGACACTAGGACTTCCTCCGCAGTGAGCTGGATGCTAAGGGTTGGGCTGGTGTATTGAATAGGTAAAGGTGGCGCAGTGTCTTGAGCGATTGCAGTGGAACGATGGCCGCCGCGGTAACGTTCGTCCCACTCAGATTCAAATAATTCAGATCTGGGAGTTGGGTAAGCTTCGCGAGACCGCTCCCCGAAATGGCGGTGCCTTCGAGATGGAGTGCTCGAAGATGTGAAAATTTGGCGAGCGTAGCAAAGGACGCATCTGTAATCGAAGTTCGACCCAATTCCACTTCGACGATATATGGTGCGAACGGTGTAAATTTCTCGAGTTGAGCATCATTGAAAGCGGGTGCGGCGTCGACAGTATTCAGCACAAGACCGTCGCCCGGATTTGTCGATACCTGCGTTAGTGTCACACCTTGCGATTTCGCGAGCTGCTGCATGTTCTGCACCATGTGACTATAGTCAGCGACCTGTGGCAAAGGTGTATTGGTTATGACGTCGGGTAAAGATATCCCGATCAAAGTCTTCGCCGTGGGAGAGGCCCCTTGCGTAATCCACGCTCGAATCAGTGTGATGTCCTGAGGCTTTAAAGCAGGCTTACCATCAGCCGGCATGAACTTGGGGTGTGAGCTGGGTAGTGTGACACGCTGAAGGAGAACACTCAGATCCGGCTTGTTTGGAAAAATCACGGGGCCCCCTCTCCCACCTCTCAAAAGAGAGTCATACGAATCGACGCGCAATCCACCCTTAGCCTTCTTAGCCCCGTGACAGGTTGCGCAATGACTATCCAGTACGGGATAGATATGTCTCGCATAAACCGAATCCGCGGCGGGGACGATCTTCGGCTGTTGTGGGCCAAGTCCTGTTAGGTGTTTCAACCCGGTCGGCAGATACTCAAATAAGTAGTTATCACCATGCGTGAGCGACCCGCCCATGTGCGCCGCCCACGATAATAGCAGCAACACACAAACGAGCGAGACTGGATATGCGTTGGCGATGACACCGGTTGACGTCCCCGAAGCCCACCCAGAACGGATAAACCAGCAGATCAATACCCCAATACTAAGAGCGATGCCACCCCACATGTGTTGGGTCATGCTCTGGCCGGTAGTTCCGCTACCGTATGCCAAAAAATATCCAAAGGTCACGGCAACGAAGCAACTAAGCACACTCAGCGATAGGACGAAGGATGCTGCTTCGCGAAGTGCAGAGCGAAACCTCCCAGCAATCTCCAGGACAGGTACGAGCAAAATGAGTCCGATAGGCACATGCACGATCAAGGGATGAAATCTGCCTAAGAACTGCTGCCAGTCGGCATGAACCTTTCCATCCAGCCGGAAAGAGAATGGCAGCACGAGCAGGATTGCACTGATGAAGATCGCACCGAGCTTGATTGCCTTCGATCTGTCTTTCACCGAGGAACTTGGAAATGCCACGATCTTCATCCAAACTGCGCCCAAGCTAGCCCTCACTTCACTATGCAAGCAGTCCAGGAACTACATTGGCTGGCGTGGTTCCAGTCAATTTCTGATCGAGCCCCTGGAACTTGTAAGTTAGTTTGTTGTGGTCGATACCAAGGCAGTGAAGTAGGGTGGCATTGAAGTCTCGCACGTGCACGGGATCCTTCACCACGTTGTAGCTGAACTCGTCTGTCTCTCCATACGTTATGCCAGGCTTGACTCCCCCCCCAGCCATCCAAGAGGTGAAGCAACGCGGATGGTGGTCCCGACCATAGTTGGTTGGAGAGAGCCCCCCTTGACTGTATACAGTTCGTCCAAACTCACCACTCCAGATAACCAGGGTATCGTCGAGAAGTCCGCGCTGTTTTAGGTCCGTAACCAACGCATAGCATCCGCGATCCGTCTCCTTGCAGATCATGGGGAGCACGCCCGTAACATCGGAGTGGACGTCCCATCCACGCTTATAGATCTGCGTGAAGCGCACGCCACGCTCCGCCATACGCCGGGCCATGAGGCAATTGTAGGCAAACGTTCCCGGCTCTTTTGCATCGGGTCCGTAGAGATCCCAAGTGCACTGAGGTTCCTTGCTCATGTCCGTTAGCTCTGGCACGGAGGCTTGCATACGGTATGCCATCTCATACTGCGAAATGCGAGAATTCGTCTCCGGATCACCTAGTTCTTGATAGGTCTGCCGGTTAATCTCATTGACCGCATCGAGCATCTCGCGGCGAACCTCGCGGTCAACTCCGCGTGGATCACTTAGATAGAGGACAGGATCACCAGCGGATCGTAAACCAACTCCCGCATATTCGGAGGACAGGAAACCGCTACTCCAAAGACGCGAAGAGACTGGTTGATTGTTCTCCTTAGGGTTGGTCTTGCTCAGCAAAACCATAAACGTCGGCAGGTTGTCATTCATGCTGCCGAGCCCATAGGAAAGCCAGGAACCAAGACACGGTTTTCCCGCATTCATGTTTCCAGTATTCAAGAGCATGATCGCAGGCTCGTGATTAATAGCGTCCGTATTCGTCGACTTTATGATCGTCAGGTCGTCGGCCAGCTTGGCTGTATAAGGCAGAAGATCGCTGACCCATGCACCCGACTTGCCATATTGCTTGAATGCCCAGTGAGATGGAGCAATGGGAAAACGTGCCTGGCCAGCCGTCATGCCTGTCAACTGCTGTGTTCCACGGACTGAATCCGGAATGTCTTTGTCATAGAGCTGAGCAAGGCCAGGTTTGTAGTCCAGCAGATCCATCTGCGGCGGTGCGCCAGACATGAAAAGATAGATTGCTCGCTTCGCTTTCGGGGCAAAGTGAGGCAGTCTCTGGAATTCACGCGAAGGACCGCTCGGTACAGGAGCGTGGACTGCGCCGGTCATTGCCTTGTCATCGATCAGACTTGCGCAGGCAGCCCACCCCAGCACCTTGCCAGCTCTTCCAAGGAAGTGACGCCGTGTCTGCAACTCAGCCCATTCTCGCTTGATGCCATCAGAGATTGGAAGATCCATGACCGTAGGACCGTGCTCTGGATCAGTGCAAAACGGATGCTGCTTCATAATGCTTCTCCCTCGTCCCCTAATTCATGCAGCCGCCAGCGGATGAGCCTACTTGTTCAAAGTCTCATCGAGATTCATCGTCTCGTTCACCACCATCGTCCAGGCTGCGAGTTCCGCAACTGGAATGGCCGTATCTCTTGATTTTTCGCCGACTGAAACTAAATCTCTGGCTGCCTTTGGATCGTCACTGTAGTGATGCTCCATCTGTTTTAACGACTGCTCCAACGTCACCTCGACCTTAGGCGAAGGCTTGTGCGCCAGCAAGATCTGGCCGAGATAATCGATCCTCTGTTTTGGATTTTTTCCGCCCTCGACTAAAACACGCTCTGCTAGAACTCGCGATGCCTCAATGTACTGGACGCCGTTCATCGTCGCCAGCGCCTGCAGAGGCGTATCGGTCCTTTGACGTCGAGTGCAAACTGTATCGCGGGTGGGAGCGTCGAACGTGTCCATGTCCGGCTCCATCGCCATTCGCTTCCAATAGGTGTACAAACTGCGACGATACAAGGCATCGCCGTGCTCTTGTGTGTAATGGGTCGTGTCGCTGGTGGGATAGCCGACGGACTCCCATACGTTTGCCGGCTGATATGGCTTGACGCTCGGGCCACCAATCTTGTCCACCAGAAGACCGCTCGATTGAAGAGCGATATCACGAAGCATCTCCGCATCCATTCGAAAGCGGGGACCGTGAGTCAGGAGCAAGTTACGTGGATCCTTGGCAAGCTGTTTCGGCGTCGACTTCGCGCTCTGGCGATAGGTCGCCGACATCACCATCAACTTGTACATGTGCTTGACATTCCAACCGCTGCGACGAAACTCAACAGCAAGCCAGTCAAGCAGCTGAGGGTTGGACGGCCTCTGCCCCATGATTCCGAAGTCCTCGGTGGTTTCGACCAAGCCGGTCCCGAAGAGTTCGTTCCACATGCGATTTACACTGACTCGTGCAGTTAGCGGATTATTCTCGCTTACCGTCCACTCCGCGAGCGCAAGCCGATTATGCGGTTTCCCCGCAGGCAGCGGGGGCAAGAAGTGAGGTGTATCTGCTTCGACTCTTTCTTTTCTTGCAGAATAGATTCCGCGATCAAGAACGTCGGCATACGCTACGATCTCTTTCTCCTGGGACACGATGGAAATGTCCCCGCCTTGGGAAAGTTTTCCAAGCTCGTTATCCATCTCCGCGATCTGACGCTTCATCGTCTTCGTCGACGCGTCGATCTCGTCGAAATAGAACGAAGTGACGGTATGCCACTGATCGCGACTCCAAGCCGTGGTCGGCTTGCGGGTGATCGCAGCGACTTCGTCTTCATACGGTAGACGCTTTGCCTCCTGCGGGTTCAAGCCCCGCGCATACAAACGGAAGTCCTGATATCGCGTCTCTTTCGCGGGCCTTACATCGGGGTATCTCCACCCAAACTGTAGCGGAACGGTTGTTCGAATGGTGGAATGATCCAGTGTGTCGGAAAGGACTTTAGTCGCCACAGGCTCGCCGTCCACATAAATCCTGATACCCGAAGCCCTACCGGAGCCATCGTAAGTGAAAAAGATATGCTGCCACTGTCCATCCTTGATGACTCTTTCAGCGGTGGAAACCCTGATCGCACGGCCCTGAATGACGGGCCACCGTATCGGCGGAGGGATATCCGAAACTCGCTTGGCGGCTGGTTTGGTATCGGACTTTGGCTTAGGTTTCTTCGCTGGCTTTGGGAAGACTGGATCGATGTGCTCTGCACTACTAATTAGGTCTACGCTGATGACCCCTTGATCGGTCGCCAGATCCCAGCCTCGATTCTTCTGCGTCGTGTCCATCTTCGAAAGCAGAGACCCGTTCATCTTTCCCACAGGAAAATTGGGAGTCGAGCGAACCATGAACCAGCCACCGCTTGAGAAGGCCTGACTCCATTCAAAGTCTCCGGCCTGGCCAAGATCCACATGGCTCGAGGTGTCCATCCGAAAGTCTGGCCACAACCACGTCGTCTCTCCCCATAGCGGCTTCGACTTGCCCAAAGAGAAGGTAGCTGGGCTGGCGTTCGGAGCGACGTTCTTCAACATGTCACCCCCACCCTCATCCAGGCGAAGACGGACCTTCAGGCCATCTGTCAAAACTGGCTGGGGGGGACGCTGATGCGATTCCAGCCACTGTTTGATTCGGTTCGCCGACTGCATCTGCTCTTGCTGCAAAGCAGTTACGAGTTCCGATCTCTTCGACAACACTCGGTTGAAGGCTTCAACATTTCCAGCTTTCGGTATATGGACTATGGGAGCCCAATCCGGACGGTCTCCGTTGAAAGGCAGCTCGTTAATGTTGTTGAAAAAGGCGCTCAGTTGATAGAAATCCTTCTGCGTCGTCGGGTCATACTTATGGTCGTGGCAGACAGCACATCCGACAGTCAGACCCAGAAAAGCTCCACCATAGGCTTCAGCACGTTCCCGCGCGAGGTTGACCCTGAGTTCCTCTGGGATTGTTCCTCCCTCGTTGGAGCTGACACCTGCGCGGACATACCCACTGGCGATCAACGTACCAATATCCTTGGCAGGCATAAGGTCGCCAGCGATCTGCTCCTTCACGAACCGGTCGAAGGGCATGTTGGTGTTGAACGCCTTGATGACATAGTCACGGTATGGCCAAAGATAACGGCTATTGTCGAAATGCAGGCCGTACGTATCCGCGTAGCGGGCATAGTCCATCCAGTAACGTGCTCGCTGTTCTCCAAACGAAGGACTGGCTAGTAGCCGATCTACGAGCTGTTCATAGGCGGCTGGAGATGGGTTCTGCACATATTCGCTTACCTGCTGCGTCGTCGGAAGAAGACCTGTGAGGTCAAGGGTTACGCGGCGGATCAGCACCGCCTTGTCGGCCTCGGGCGATGGGGCTAGGTCTTCTCTTTCAAGCCGCGCCAGAATGTAGTCGTCGATGGGAGTCTTTGCCCAAGATGCATCATGTCTGGTCGGGGCCGTAACCACCGGTTTGTCAAAGGCCCAATGAGGCTTGTACTGGGCCCCTTCTGCAATCCATTCCTTCAGGATCGCAATCTCACGCGGCTTCATCGGCTTCGCTTCGCCTTCAGTGGATTGAGGCATCAATTGATGAGGATCGGTCGATTCAATTCTCCTAATGAGCTCGCTCTGCTCTGGATGACCGGGAACGATTGCGTCGGGCTTACCCGGCCGCTTCCGAAACGCTGATTCTTCCAGGTCGAGCCGCAACGAGGCCTTACGTGCCGCAGGGTCGGGTCCATGACAACTGAAACAATTGCTGGCGAGGATGGGCTGGACATCCTGATTGAAGTCCAGACGCGACTCGGATTTGAGCTTGCTTGAATCCGCAGACCATTTTGCACGACAACCAGTCAAGTTAGCGATGAGGACGCATGCGATTAGCATCAGGACGAAACGCGCCAACAACGACTGAACGCTGGTAACGGATCCATGGTGCTGGATATCGTGTCGAATTGGTTGAACTATTTCACGGAGACCGCGTGATGTTCGTTGGCTCGTCATTGCGTTATGAAATGGACGACATTAGACGTTCGATTCGAATCCTTCGAAAATAGCCAGCCCATATTACTCCGCTGAACTTCTCTTTCAAAGATTCCGACCGATCAGTCGTACCGTCACCAACTGCAAAATTTAGGATAGGACGGCGTGGCGACTGGCAAGCTGCTCCACCGCATCCCATCTGAGGTGGATCCCCACACCTGGCTGCCCATCTGGAATCATTTTGCCGTCCTTAGTCACAGGCATGTGAGCAAGTAAACGATCCAACGGATCTGCGCCAAAGGTTGCAGGAATTACCTCTACTCCTTCTACAGTGGGAAAAGCACTTGCCAAATGAACATGAAGCGGCCAGAAAACGTGTGGCAAGACCGTTCTTCCTCTCCCGGTCGCAAGAGCAATCGCCTCGATCGCGCCGGTGATTCCTCCCATCGTCGTGGCATCGACGCGCAAAATATCTATTCCGGTTACCAGGTCAGAAACCGTTTTGGCTCCATAGACGTCCTCGCCGGCAGCAATTGGCGTCACCATCTGCCGGCGCAATTCGTGAGTCAGGCGCCAGTCGGATGCTGCAAAAGGATCTTCAAGGAAATCTAAGCCAAGGGAGTCGAGATGACGACAGGTTCTCCGAGCCTCCGTCAAAGTAGTCCAACTCCAATGCGCGTCGGCAGCCACACGACCTGGCATTGCCTGGACTGTTTCCGTCACGTACTTAGCATCAAAATCCGAGTCACTTCCGTTGAGCATGATCTTTACTCTGTGACAACCTTCGTCTCGTAAATGACCGATCTCATCAACGACTTCGGCGATTGAACGCTGATCGATATAGTAACCAGCGACCTGTGTTGTCTCAACCGACGTTCGAAAGCCTCCAAGATACTGGAAGAGCGGTTGTGCCGCGCTTTTGCATGCAATATCCCAGAGAGCAATGTCAATCAAGCTTAGTGCGCGAGTTAGAGCAGCCCTTGCAGGAATGTTTGACTGTTCAAGATCAAACATCACGCGCCGTCTCATTTCCGCATCCTTACCGAGGATGCGACGACCCATACTATTTAGGGTGTCGAAAAGAGGTGTTCCGCGTGGGTAGCCAATCGCCTCTCCTGCTGGTCCACCCTCGGTTTCAATGCGAATGACGACATAATCTCTCGTACGGATCTCGACAGCACCGAGGCGAAGGACACGTGGAAGAGGGATAGAACATTCAGCAATCAGAATTTTGGAAATGTTCAAAAGGATCCCCGATCAGGATTAATATCTCAATATTTGATAACACAATCATATTGTGTTACATTTTCTGCGTCTTTGAACAAGAATATTTTTTTGAAGTTGCCTGAGATCCTCATGAATCTCAGGACCTATTTCAAAGGGGAAAACGATTGATTCCTTCATCTCCATCAGGATCAGGTTTGCCAGGTCTCCGGGGTACTGAGCACATTGGTTTCACGGTCCCTGATCTAGAGCAAGCTACGTCTTTTTTCACAGATGTTATTGGCTGCGAATACGTGTTCGAACTTGGGCCCTTTGTTGCTGACGACATGTGGATGAATACGCACCTCAATGTGCCTTCCGGAACTGTTATGCAGAGGTTGCGTTTCTTCCGATGCAAACATGGACCGAATTTTGAAGTATTTCAGTACGAGTCACCGAATCAGGATCTGATCCAACCGAAAAACAGCGATGTGGGAGGTCATCATTTGGCTTTCTACGTTGACGACTTCGACGCGGCTGTTGCGTATCTCTCATCCAAAAACATTCGTCTTTTGGGAAAGCCCACGGTCAGAACCTCTGGTCCGAATGCCGGTCAGACATGGATCTATTTTTTGTCTCCCTGGGGGATGCAATTCGAGTTGGTCAGCTTTCCCAATGGAAAAGGATACGAAGCTAACACCACCATCCGGTTATGGCACCCGGCAGACCCAGCTGCATAGCTCACTCAAGATCGATCTACGGGTCATCGTGACCTCTTTCAGAGGTGAATCGTTTTCTTACGCGAACGACTCTTCATTAACCCTTTATTTTTGCGGCGCTGAACAGGACTTCTAAGTAACGCTTGAAATTTGAGTCAAAACGGCCACTCGGTACAGAAATTCCTAATGCAAAGCGGCCGCCAAGACCTTCAACCGGTACGGACAAACAACGTAAGCCTTCGTTGAATTCTTCGTCATCCACGGCATAGCCTTGCTTTCGAATCTTCGCAAACTCTTCCATAAGCTTGTCGTGGTTCGTAATGGTCTTCTTGGTTCTAGCTTCGAGAGGATGACTTGCGAGATAGGCTTCGCATACCTGAGGATCTGCCAATGCGAGAAGGAGCTTGCCAGATGCGCGTGCGTGCGCGTGTCCGCTGAATCCCTGGGGGATTTCAGCTGCTCCTACTGGAGATTCTCCCCGGGCCGTTGCGAGGGCCACAATTTCCTCATGAACCCAACCGCCGGCATAAGCCGTTTCCCCGGTGGCTGCAACGATGGAACGGACTCTAGGCGCTAGGTGTGCTGGAGGATCTAATTGACGACGGAAACCTTCTGCAATTGAAAGTGCTGCAAGACCAAGAACATAACGACTGTTATCGTTCTTGCGTATGATCCCGGTCGCCAGCATCGTGTGTATGAGGTGATACGTTACCTGACGGGAGAGCCCGACCTGATTCATGATCTCTTTGGTTCTAAGGCCGTTCGAACTCTCGGCCACAGCAAGGAGAACCGATACAGTTCGCTCAGCTGACTGAATCCTGGCCTTCGGTTCCTTTTGGGAATTTTCGACAAGTGAATCTACACGCAAGCTCAACACCCCACATTGAAAAAGGTCGACGCGACATCATTTTATCATTATCTGATAATGATGATTTTTATTGATGAATTGTGTTCTGAAATAACAATTCCGGGCTGATGTGAAGGATTTCCAATACTTCAGAAATCGAACGAAAATCATCGCTCATTAAAAACCATAGAAAAGCCTCGGCCATTGCCGAGGCTTTTCTATTCTCCTTAATTAAAGAGTGTCGATTTTTGAGTCCTATTTAGAAGCCAACATTGCACTGGGAGTCGTGTCTGCGGGAAGATCGCCCAGCACAAATTGAATTGCTGCAAACATCATCTGTGCGAGCGCTGGCGTCTCGAAAAGAGTGGGAGTATGCCCTATTGCACAGTTAAACACACGCCCGCGACCATAACTTTTAATCCATACAAGTCCGTAATCTTTATCTGGTCGGACGTGCCATGGGCTCAAATCGGTCTTGTCTGCGTCAATACTAATCAGAACGTGCAACTTCTCTCGGGAATAAGGTCCGGATGGAAGGAAATGATAGAACTCATCCGTATAAACAAAGCCTTTTCCACCCAGATCAGCTGTCAACGGACTCGAGGCGAACTGTTTTGTCAAAGGACTATTGGGATCATCAATTTTCAATGTTGCCTGCTCAACGTGGTGCGGTCCGGTTTGAGCTCCTATGAGCGCCCCAAATTCAGGGACATCTGGTGACGCGTAGCTCGCTCCGTGGAGACCTGCAAGGCCGCCGCCTTCACGCACGAAACGAATCAAGCCATTCATCACATCTGGATCGGAAAATACTGGACCGTCACCACTATTAAGGAAAACGGCATCGTATTGAAGTATCTTTGGATACTTTAGGTTATTCAGATCGTTGTCGAATATTGCCTCAAACGCCCCAGTCGACGCCAGTTTACGGATTGCGAAGTTCGCGTGAGCTGCAGTGTCATGATAATAAGCCCCTGTTGGAGCCACATCGATAACGAGAAGTTTCCTCGGTTTCTTTGGCGTTACAAGAGGATGCTTTGGAAGCGCAGCTTCAATCTTCGCTTTCACATCGTTTGGGATCCGATCTGTCGGCGTAATGGGAATTAATAGGGCATCTTGCTCGACGCGGTATCCCATAGCTGGACGAACAACTTTTTCGAAGTTTTCTGCTGAGTACCACAAATCTGAAAAGACATTTCCAGAAGTGCCGATTTGTGGTTCCTTCGCGGTCACAATTTGCCATGGATCAACTTCAAGCGAAATAAACAATGGCTTAGTGCCGCCGTAGGGTCGGCTGCAGTTGACACATTTACCCGGCTCCTCTTGAGGGGGAGGTTCTTGCTTTGCGATCTGCAGGAAAAATTGCCCCAGACCTGCGACCCCCTTGCCTAACGGAACATCTCGGCTATTAGGTCCGAGCGCATTACGATCCCGCAACTGAACAGACATCAGCCGATCTTTGACCGTGCTTAGTCCCTCTATCGGGCGTATTCCGTTTTCCATCCATTGGGCCAAATTGGCATTTACACCTATGCGAGGGGTTGCATTGCCTATCGTCTTCATTAAACCTTGTGGATCATTCGAGCTATCGATCGCAACATTGATGCCAATTTCTGTCGCGAGCTTGTCGATCGAGCTTAATTCCGACGGCGGTGAGCTTGTGATAATCGTTTCGACACCAATCTCTTTCGCAAACGCGAAGAGTTTACGGGCCACCTTTTCGTCGGCAGGTATAGCTTCAACCCGATAAGCCGGCATCTTAAGATTTAATTCGGCGAGTCTCTCTTTCACTGCAGATATATCTTCAAGTGTAAGTTCAGAATTAAGTTTCTTGTTGATCTGCGAACTTACGTTCTGGCTACTGACTCCCTCAATATTTGAGAGTCCTAGCGCGTCAGCCAAAGCTGCCGCTTCAAAGAAGCTAAGAGAGTGGAATGCATTCGACGGTATTCCAACCCGCCATCCCAGCAAATGATTGATGGAGGAACGAATTTGTCCCTGCCGTACGGATTTTGCGCCCAACGGAGTCTGCGCTGCACTAACCAGACCCACTGACGTGGTGGCGAGCGTCACGGTTGCGGCGAGCATAAGGCGAGCGATCTTTACCATGATTTACCCCTTTTCCAATTTCAAAAAATGATCTTTTCGGTAATCAAACACGGACAACTGCCTATTTAAAAGCCCATCCGCCATCTACATGAATCGACTGCCCAGTGATGTAACTGGACTCGTCAGAAGCAAAGAACGCTGCTGCCGTGCCAATTTCTCGAGGTTGGCCTGGTCTGGCTGAGGAAATTTGTTTCAAAACTTCCGGGAGTATCTGTGGACTGTCGAGAATCCATGCAGTCATGTTCGTTGCGATAAACCCAGGATGGATACAATTCACGCGTATCCCGAGCGGCGTCATCTCGGCTGAAATATTGCGCGTCATAGCCTCAATGCCAAGTTTCGCTGGAGCGTAGTGTGTCCTTCCGGGAAGAATCTTCGCTGCTTGAATCGAGCCGATGTTCACGATGTTACCTTTGCGGTTTTCAGCAACAACGCGCCTACAAAATACCTGGGAACAAAGCCAGGGGCCACGCAAGTCAACATCGGTGACGCGAGTCCATTGCTCATCCGTGAGATCGAGAAAGGGAACAATGGTCTCTATACCCGCATTGTTAACTAATATGTCGATGTGTCCGAACTCGTTCCACGCCAGCTCAAACATTGCTTCAATCTCGGTGCGACTTGCAACGTCTGCCTGAAACGCCTTGGCTTTTCTCCCTCTCGAACGAATCCACTCCACAGTATCGTTCACAGCTGTTGTTGTGAAATCGATATCGTTTAAAGCGATATCAGCACCTTCATCCGCGAATACCTCAGCAATTCCTCTCCCTATTCCTTGGCCGCCCCCGGTAATAAGGGCAACTTTTCCTGCAAGCTTCATAGAATGAACTCCGTGATGCGGGTTACATCGGTACAAATTCCGAATCCACGTAATTGATCGAGAGGAGATCAATTAGTGCGTAGGAGATGTTGGTCCCGGTAAAGCAAACACGTAGTATCCCTGCGTGCCCACTTTGCCTGGTCTATAGGACACCGATTGAGGCTTTCCATCTACAGCCGCATAGAAGGCAATGTATTCGTTTCCACCCGCTTCATAGATCGCCGGAATCCCATCGGGATTTGCATCCAACTCGGTCTCCCACAGAGTGCGACCCGTATCTTTATCGAGAGCGTGCACCATGCGATCTGGCCCAGTCGCAATAATGATTAAGCCACCAGCAGTTACTACTGGTCCATTTCGAATTGCCAAAGAGCTCCCGGTGTCGGTAATACCTTTATCGGCTAGCCCCGGGGTCGTCCCAATTGGCCTCCTCCACTTAATAGTCCCGTCGTTTAGGTCGTAAGCCATGATGGAGGACCATGGAGGGCTGAACGCGGGAAGTCCGTTATTGGTGCGAAAAATATTGCCAAACGGACCGTAGTATCGTGTTTGCCCCTCAGGTGCCGGGCCGGCAGGTGCCGAGGCCTTCCGCACGGATGCAGCTGTGGCCGCTTCTCCAGCAACAGGATTCGTTAAATACGCTTCGAGAGAAGTTACATCTTCTGGCTTCAGAGTAGTTTCAGAAAATGCTGGCATTTCCCCATTTCCACTCCGGAGAACAGTCGTGAACCGGTTCGCATCAATTTGCTTGGGGAATGTAATTCGTTCGCGGTTCGGTCCATGACAACCTATGCAATTTTTCGTATACAGACCATAGCCCCTCTGCTCTGGAGTGCCTGCGATCACGCCTTTATTTTTGATCGGCGGCGTCTTTGTCATAGCGTGGATCGTGGGCAGATCATACGCTTTGACATACAGCATTCCTGTATACGGATCTGCAGCTGTGCTCCCCTGGTTCACTCCTCCGAATTCACCAGGGACTGAGATTTGGTTGCCCTTATCGGTAACAGGAGTAAAAATTCCCTCATTGCGAGCATTGGCGACTAGATCATGGATACGCTCTTTTTCAACCGGATCAAGATAAGGATTGATATCTTTCAGCGTGAACAGCTGTCGAGAAAAAGGCTGAGGTGCGGTAGGAAACGGTTGCGTCGGCCACGATTCTTCATCGGGCATATCGGATTTCGGGACTGCCCTCTCCTCGATTGGCCAAAGTGGCTTTCCAGTTACACGATCGAATACGTAGAGAAATCCTGTTTTGCCAGCAAGCGCCACGACGTCGACCATCTTACCGTCATGACGTACGGTCAGAAGTTTCGGAGCCGCAGTCGGATCGTAATCCCACAGGTCGTGATGTACGAGTTGGAAATGCCATAATCGTTTCCCCGTGCGGGCATCGAGTGCTAACAAACAATCGCCAAAGAGGTCGGCTCCCTTGCGATCGGCGCCATAAAGATCATAGGTAGGCGAGCCGAGTGGAAAATAGGCAATCCCGCGTTCCTCGTCGATGGAAATTTCGCCCCATGTGTTGTTGCCACCAACGTATTTCCAAGCGTCCGGGGGCATCGTCTCGTACCCGTATTCACCGGGGTGCGGAACAGTGTGAAAAGTCCATACAATTTTTCCAGTTAATGCATCGTAAGCTCGTAAGTCGCCTGGAGGTGAACCATACATCTCCCCTGGCGCTGAACCGAGAATAATTAAGTTCTCGAAAACCCTTCCTGGAGTACCGTTTTGAATCTCCCCTATGTCGGCAGGATCTCGTCCCAGTCCTTCGCGTAGGTTTACTACGCCATGATCGCCAAATGATGAGATTAGCAAACCCGTCTTCAAATCCAGTTCTTGCATGTATCCATCGACAGCAAAGATCAACCGACGATCCTTTCCATCTTTTGACGACCACAAATTAAATCCTCGATTCGTCGGCTGGCCTCCTTTTATCTCATGCACCCAGATTTGCTTACCGGTTTTGCCATCAAGCGCATAAATTCCCATATCTTTGCCGACGACGTACATCACTCCATCCACGATAAGTGGATTAAATGAAAATCTACCGACGGGGCCTGGAGCAGGTACGAACCATGCCAGCTTAAGTTGGCCTACATTGCTCTTATTAATTTGCTTAATAGCTGAATACTGCATTGAATCTGATGAGCCACCGTAGTCACTCCAGGTTGAGTAGGCTTCTTTGTGTGTCTTGGCAGATAAAGTCTTCAACGTGTAAATGCTTGCGGATGAGATAACGACAGCTACAGAACACAACACGCTAAGAGGACGTACGGCTATCTTGTGCATAGGTATCTTTCCTATTCCGGAAAAAAATTATGATTGAAATGCGTAACCAAGTTTTGTCAAATATTTTTTGGTTTCTTGTACGGTCTGCAGCGGCGTCATAGGCGCATCTTTAGAAGGATCCAACTCAACCAGGATGTCTGGCTGTTGGCCGCCACTTTCGACCATATTAAGAATTGCTTCAATATCCACAGTGCCCATACCTAACGGACAGTACCCGGCATATGCATCCCAACCCTTGTAATCTTTCAAATGCATGTGCTTGACGAGAGGTAGGAAATCTTTCACCACTTGCGCAGCATCAGCACCGCCCTTCTGTAGTTGCCCGACGTCCGGTGCGAATTTCAGTTTCTTGGTATTAACCGCGCCCATCACTGCGTATACTTCGTCGCGGCTTTCGATACAGGTTCCGGTGTGCTGATGAAGACCCGTCCCCAGGCCAAGATCCGTAACAGCACTGGCATAGTCATTTAATGCCGCCACGATATTCGATTGGTTTTCTTTGAAGGAGTAAGAATCACGTTTTACGCTGTTGGGCGCCAGAACAATGAAAGTTCCACCAAGTTTTTGAATGATTTTCGATAACCTGACTACACGTGTGATTTCGTCTTTCCTCAGCGACGGATCAATCAGGTTAGGTGTTATATAACCAGATCGCAACGGCACCCGATATTTATCCATGAGCGGCGTCAGCGCACCTCTCTGATCCCAGCTATCCAAAACTTCTGGAAATGTTTCAAAAGACCAGAAGCCCTCGGCAGAAATGTCTTTCAATGCAGCTTCAAGAGTCGCGTCGCCACCGCCGCGAGGAAATGTACCCCAAGTTATGCAGGTATGACCGATCTTCAGCTTCTTAGGTGAACTCGCCATCTTCCGTGCGAATGCGAGTTTTGGATGTTCGACTAATCCGGCGATTGCTCCCATGGCTAAATTCTTTGCGAATTTCCGGCGATTGATCGTTTCGCTCATACTTGGCTCCTAATTTCTACCTTCGGCACGAAGTCGACGAACTTCGGCGTAGACATTCTCACTAACTCTCACGAACCGAAACCTTTGTACGGCCTGAGAGGAATTACGGTGAATTCGACGATTCCTGCTTTGGCAAAGGGAAGAGCATCCAGCATGAACTTCACGTCTTCAACATCATTCGCTTCCCATAGAATGCAAACACCCGGAGCATCCATACGATGCCATAGCTGTCTAATCGTTCCATCTGCGTATAGCATTCTCGCTTGCCTGACTTCTTCATCTACTAACGACAGGTACGCGCTTTCAGTGAATGTTTCGCGGGGGCGAGAAATAGAAATGAATTGCATTCGATCTTCCTATATCGCCGGATCTGTAATCCGGCAGATATACCTTCGCAGCACTACTTATTAAGAATGGCAACGGCTCTTACTGGCGCCCCCGTGGTGTTAACCCATTTGACAGGGAACAAACTAAGAGTGAATCCGTGACTCGGAAGCTGGTCCAGGTTAGTGAGATTTTCGAGATGATAATACTCACGCGTATTCATCACTCGATGGGCTTCCCAGAACTTTTTACGTTCGAACATAGCCCAAATAGGAGGGTCAAAAGTAACAGCATCGATACCGGTCATCTTGATACCCTGATCAAGCAACCAGTTTGTCGCCTCTCCAGTCATCCCCACATGGTCAGTGAGATACTTATCGCTATCTTGTATTTTTCCGGCACCAGTGTGAATCAAGACAATATCAAGAGGTTTTAGCTCGTAATCAATCTTGGCTAACGCTTCGCGAACATCCTCCACGTTGATGCCGGCGCCTTTGGGAAGGTGCCGAAAATCGAGACAAACCCCATTTCCATAACAATATTCAAGGGGTATCGCCTCAGGACCTGGAGCATCCTCCCGCATATGTCGGAGTGCGTCCATATGAGTGCCAATATGGTCTCCGATTACCACCATGCAATGTGCGGTTAGTGAATCAACACCGTGCTCGGCAGCTCCGATACGTTCAGCAAACCCCTTCCAAGTCTCATACATGACGAGAGCAGGCCGGACAACGCGTGGAAAAGTAATCATTTCGTTATGTACTGCCATGCTCAGATCTATAAACGTTGTAGGCATCAAAACCTTTCCCATCAAATGTGAATTACTGCGTTACCGTGAGTCCCCCATCCAGATAGAGGGTTTGGCCAGTAATGAAGCTTGAAGCCGGTGAAGCAAAAAAAAGGACCGCACCCATCACGTCCGCCGGTTCACCAATCCGCCCTAGTGGAATTCGCTCAACTAACTTGGAGGAAAATATTGGATCGGCAAGCATCTTACCTACTTGTTCCGTACGGATGAATGTCGGAGCAACGACATTTACGGTGACGTTGTCGGGAGCCCATTCGGCCGATAACTGTCGGCACAAGGTAATCAGCCCTCCTTTGGCGGCGCAGTACGCGGCATAGCCACGCCCCCGCAAAGCGAGAGTCGAACGAACAGAACCAAGATGAATCTGTCGTCCACCTCCCTGCCTGATCATGTACTTAGCCGCCGCCTGCGCTTGAAACATCGCACTTTTCAGATTGACACTGTAGACATAGTCGAACATCTCTTCTGTAACTTGCCCTGCCAACTCTTCGCGATTCAAGCCGACACAATTCACGAGAATATCTAGACGGCCAAATCGGGAAATCGCTTCATCTACCATTCTTTGAGTCTCGGAAACCGAGGTTGCTTCAAAGCTGGTAGACCAGGCTTCGTAGCCACGATCTGATAATGACTTCGCGCAGTCAGCTGCGCGCTGGCCGTTGTGTCCAGCAATAGCGATCTTTGCTCCAGCCATCGCCATCCCCTCACACACGGCCTCTCCAATACCGCCATACCCACCTGTTACGAGAGCAACCTTATCTTCAAGTCGGAACAACTTATCAATTGAACTCATTTATATGCCTCTGAAGATAGGGCCATAGGATCGTTGGGATGGGTTGCCAAGGGGTGTACGGTAATTGTCATGTAGTTGAACAGCGGTAAGGACGCGATTGCCTCGTGCAGTTCATCGCAATTTCTAGCATTCCAGATTCCCCAGTTTGCTCGGCGACCCGGAACTCGCCAAAGCCGAAGCAAAATACCCTCTTCAGAAAGCTCGCGACTCCTCAGCCTTTCTTGCTCTCGCAAGTCAGCTTCCTTTTTGTCGTCGATAACGGTTGTAAGCTCCATGGACACCAAAAATTCCATACGATCACCTAGTAGAATCAGGCACGGCTCTGTGTTGAGACAAGAAGTTGGCGGGCCGCCTTCAAAATGTCATCGACGGTTGGGATAAGTGTTCGTTGTAGACTAGGTGCCGCAGGAATTCTCACATCGGGAGTAGCAACTCGAACCACATCGATTAGAATTTCATTATCGAATAACTCATGAAGCGTCGCGACGATTTCGGCTCCGAAGCCGCCCGTGCGATTTGCTTCATGCACAACGATCGCTTTTCCTTTCGTCTCTGCGACAGCCGCATGCAACGCTCTAGTGTCTAAAGGGCATAACCAACGTAGGTCAAGAACTCCAGCATCAACACCTTCTTCTGTAAGTCTTTCCGCAGCTCCCAGTGCCGCCGAAAGCATTGTTCCCCAGGTAATAATCATTACGTCTCGACCAGCTTTGTGCAGACGAGACATACCAACAGGTTCTATATTGTCTGAAAGCGAAACCACGCTTGTTGTTTGATAAAGTGCTCTCGACTCGAAAATGATGCAAGGGTCTGGGGATGCGACTGCTGAGCGTAGAAGATCATATGCGTCCTGCGGCGTTGAAGGTATCGCAATCCTCAATCCCGGAATATGCGCCAGAAGCGCTTCCAAACATTGTGAATGCTGAGCGCAAGATCCAAGTGTCGCGCCTTGTTGTGTACGGACAACAATGGGAGCACCTGACCGACCGCCTGTAATGTAACGAACATTTGCAGCCTGATTGATGATTTGATCTAACGCAACCAGCAGGAAGTCAGCCCACATAATCTCTACAATCGGCTTCATTCCCATCATTGCGGCGCCTACCGCGGAGCCAAGAATCGCACTCTCAGAGATAGGCGTATCAAAAACGCGTTCAACGCCATAGCGTTTTTGAAGCCCTCTTGAAGCTCCAAAGATACCGCCTGCGAATCCAACATCTTCACCGAAGACGACTACTTCAGGGCGAGTCTCCAATTCCCTAGAAAGCGCTTCATTGACCGCTTGAATATAGCTAATCGTTTTCGACTCGTAGTTTTGTTTGGGCTCAGCAGTCTCATCCGCGACACCAACTGAATTTGGCATCGCCCAAACATGCCTCGCTGCACTTGCAGGATCAGGAACGGATGAGTTGAGGACTATCGCTTCAGCTTCGTCTATCTCGTTCTTAGCGCCGATGGATAATTCAGCTAAAGTACTCTGGCTAATCAAACCTGCACTAATCAACTTATTTGAGAATTGAACAATTGGATCTCGCCCCTTCGCCTCTTCACGATCTTCCTTTGGCCGGTAGTGTTCGATATCGCGGTTGTAATGACCCCATAAACGCGGCACTCGACACTCTATCAGCACGGGGCCGCGATTTTCTCGAGCCCACCGTGCAGCCTGTAACACCGTGTCTCTCACAATTACTGGGTCAGTCCCATCTATAGTTATCCCTTTAATTCCATAGCCATTCGCTCTCTGGGCTATACGATCTACCTTGAAGGTCAAAGAGGATGGGGTAAGCTCCGACCAACGATTATTTTCACAGATGATAAGGACTGGGAGATTCCTCGCCGCTGCAAATGCAAGCCCCTCATGAGTTGCTCCTTGATTGAAGGCCCCATCGCCAAGGGAAACTGCAACCACCCTCCCATTCCCAGACGCCAGATTTGACAAGGCGACGCCGCAAGCAATGGGAAGACCTGCGCCCACAATGGAATTCTCCCCGATGAAGCGTCTTTCCGGAGCCATCATGTACGCTGATCCACCGCGGCCTTGGTTGATACCTATGCTTCGGTGGCAGATCTCACCCATAAGTTCTATAGGAGACAAACCAGAAGATAGCGCCCACCCGTGGCCGCGATATGTCGCGACGATTTGATCAGCAGGCCCGAGCCCGGCCAGCGTTCCGACCGGAACAGCTTCCTGGCCGGCGCACAGATGTACGGAGCCTACAACGCTTGGAGGTGAAGCAGTGCTAAGGTCAAGCGCCCTTTGCTCCAGTTCTCTTATAAGTATCATCTGTCTCAAAAGAGTGATATGGGCAGATTTATCGCTATCTTCGATAGTTGGATAAACATCAGGGGGCACAATCATTGATCATCCTTATCGGGACCTTTTTGAGGGATCACCACAACTATGCTCGAAGCAGCAGAGACGAGCTGCTTCGAACTTTTTAGAAATAGGCCATCAAAGTTTTAGAAGCTAGCTCTCAAACTGAATTGCATTTGCCTTGGAGTAGATCCTGCCGCCAAGCCAGTGATAATGCCGAAATTACTTCCCCCGAAAGTAGTCCCTGGTAACCCGTAATTTTGAATGTTGAAAACATTGAAGAACTCAGCTCTGAACTGCAGTTTGGCTTTGTCTGCAATAGAGATGCCTTTGTTCAAGGAAAAATCGAGATTATCGAATGGCATCCCGAGGATGATTCCCCGGCCTGTGTTTCCATATTCGTTACGAGGATGGAAAAAGACTGATGTATCGAACGCCCTGGTTTTGGTTGGATGGTCGATCTTCGGGCTCTTGGTAATGCTTGCCCTCGCGTAGATCTGCGTACCGCTGTTGCCGATATTGGCAGGGTCGATGCCCGAGTCAGCAAAACTAAGAGGTGGTCCTGAATGTGCCGACAGACTTAGATTCGCTTGCCATCCTCCCGCCACATAAGACGCAAACCCGTGATTGAGATACGGTTTATCTTTGCCGAAGGGCAACTCATATAAAGTCCACCCGTAAACAATATGAGCAATACTGTAACCAGATAGCCCATAGTTCTTACTTAGATCGTTGTAATTCTGCACCTGCGATGCGCCACCGGGCCCATTTTCAGTATTGAAGAATCCGCTTGCGCCATTGTCGAGTGACTTCGACCAGGTATACCCGGCCCCAAAAGCAACGCCCTTAGCCATCCGTTTCTCAGCTCGCAGCTGCAGGGAGTTATAGTTTGATTCCCCTCGAGAGGTGGCCATTATCTGCGTACCTGCCCACGGGAATGGACGATTTGCTCCAGCTTGACCGGGAACAGGTGAGTTATTCATCAAGCCGGTTAAGGGGAGTCGTCTATTGACACTTCCGGCGTATGAAATAGACATCATCAAGCTCGAATTGATTTGTTTTTGAATTTCTAAGTTGAACTGATGGGAATAGTGATTCTTCAAATGGGGATCATAATACCAACCCGACTGCTGCCACGGTGTAGGAACAGCGGGGAGGGCGTTTGCAGCAGAAAGTGTCGGCACAATTTGCGTCATTGTTTGTACCGGAGAACCCGTGTTGTTGAATACGAGTGGAAGAGAAGCGTTCGACGGCCACGCCTGCATGCGATCGTTGAGCGTTTGAATGGCACCTTGCAGGTTGTCGTAGACCAATCCATATCCGCCTCGCAGGACCGTAGTGGAGTCTAGTTTGTACGCCATTCCAAATCGAGGACCAAAGTCTGTGTAAACTCCATCGGGACCAAGATTTGGATTGTCTGCAACCTTCAGGTGCTCTGCCAGCGAAGCATTGTTTGCCGGGGTCGACGAGGGAATACACGGAGCATAAATACCGGCGCCCGGATCGCAGGGAGGAGGTAATTTCCCTCCTGAGACAATCCAGTTACCCGTGTTGGGATCAAGCATTGCCGCACTTCCTACCAATATGCGCGGGGATGATTGAGAATCCCAACGAAGGCCGGCGCTAATAGTTAGCTTTGGAGTAACCTTCCATGAGTCTTGGATGTAGACGGCACTTGCATAAAAGCGCAAGCCATTCTGTTGGGACTGAAATCGACCGTTATGGGGAGTTCCTATGAGCGCCGAGGCGAGAGGATTTCCAGTGCTTGAAGCGTTGCGGGGATCAGACGTCTCACTCGGGTCGTGAGTGAAACTGGCTCCCCCGAAATGTCCACCGGAGAGTCCGGTAGTTCTCTGGGGAATAATTTGCTGAAATCCGAAGCGTATCTGATGGTTGCCGTGCAGCCACGTAATATTTCCAGCGTAACTGAGTTCATGGGTGGTCGAGCCGCTCGGACCGCTACCGCCGATCGTGTTGTATGAGGCGCTTGGATACGTAAAGCTGACATGCCCATAGGTCGACTCCACGCCAGGAAACCCCGAATCGGCGGTGACATTTATTGGCCTGGTTTCGGTCACAGTATCGAATCTTCCTGAATACCCAACCCTCGCATCCAAGATCAGGCTTGGAGTAAACACGTGGGTATATCCACCGCCGAAGTTTCGGTTGGTTGCGCTGCTGACAGTAGCCACATGCGCAGCCAGAGGATTTTGATTGCCGCCGGCGAGAACACTGTATCGAAACCATAAGACATTGTTGGCCCCAAAATTTTGGTCAATACGTCCGTTATATTGATTGGCGTTATCTGTACCGACCGCGTTTAGGATCGTGTTAGGTCCTCCGGGCGTGGTGGGGGTAAAGTTGGGAGTATCGCCATAATTCTTTAGATAAGCTTGGTTGACCGGATCGATCATGCTCGCAGGAATATGTCTACCGTCACCGAGCAGCTGTCGTGTGTAATTTCCCGGAGTGCCGGTTGTTGAAAATGGATTGTATAAAAGTGCCGGGACTTTTTGGCCCGTGGTTGGACTCGTAGTGAGCACCGACGGATTCGTAAAATCACCATTCAGTTCGGCAGGAGTGGGCGATATATAGGTGAGTCCCGCCGCCTTCGAATATCTCCATCCTTCATAGGCAAAAAAGAAGAACGTCTTATCCTGACCGTTATAAATCTTGGGGATTCGTACAGGGCCACCAATATCCCCTCCATACTCGTTCTGACGAAAGGAGGCCGGAGCAGCGGGTATATTTCCCTTGAAATCGGTAAATGGATTGCGAGCATCAAAGGCATTGTTGCGGAGATACTCCCATATCGCGCCATGATATGCGTTCGTACCAGATTTGGTGACGAGGTTTACGACTCCACCCAAAACGCCACCGAACTCCGCAACGTCGTTGTGCGATTGAATCTTGAACTCCTGAATCGCATCTACGATCGGCGGAATGTCGTAAGAGCCTCCAAAGGCCGCAGTGTTGATGATCCCATCCATGAAGTAGAGGTTCTCTCGGTTCCACTGTCCCTGCACAGATGGGTATACAAAGGTGGCCGTTGGTAGGCCAGGTGCGCCGAATCCCGTACTGTAGCCCACCGTCTTATTTTGAGAGTAGTTCACCGCGTTAACACCAGGCGCAAGAGTAAGCAGCGCGGTAAAGTTTCTTCCATTGAGGGGTAATTCGTTAACCGTCCGCTGCTCTACCGCAGTTCCTAACTCCGTAGATGATGATTGGAGTAATTCAGCTGATGCGGAGACGTCGACCGTCTCCATCTGCGATCCCACTTGCAGGTGAAAATCTTGCGTGGCGTTTTGATTGACGTCAAGATCAAGCTCCGGACTCGCAGCCGTCTGAAATCCATTTTGCGATGCAGTCAGCTTGTATCTGCCTGGAGGGAGAAGTGGAAACTGATAGAGCCCTTCGCCGTTTGTGGTTGCAACCCTATTCAATCCGCTTTGCGGATTGGTGAGAGTTACCGTAGCCCCCACCACCGCAGCGTCAGTATTGTCTAAAACGTGACCGTTGAATTGACCTGTAGCAGTCTGCCCGTATGCCGTGGCGCAAACCGCGAAAAGAAAACCACTCGAGAGAAGCATTCGAATCGCATTGCGCAATCGGCGACGTAAACTTCCTGACTTCGCATTCCTATAGCAACTGATATCTGACATACTCGCTCTCCAAAGAATTCCTGACCGTCATATCGCCCGATAAGGAAAGAAACCTTTACGAAGCGATCAAGATAGCGACCAAGATATAGACAGCCCGGAATTCGCTTGTCAAGAAAAATTATCTAAATATGAGATGTATGTCAGCATTTGATACAAATAGCCATGGATTGTGCTTGAACTAATTCAATAGGGAGTGAGTGTTTGTATTGGTATCCAACGGGAGAACCCTGGACATGGATTTTGTAATTGGGAGACGATGTATGGGCTTTGCCATTCAACACTTGCGATTTATTCCAAATTCAATTCTCGGATCGAGTATGGATCTCATACATTCGTACAGTTCAATTCCGGTTCAATCGAAGACGCTCAAACCGGCTACCTTGCTATTTTTGCTGCTCTTCGGAGGGCACCTCTTCTTCAGGCCACCACGGAGCTACGCGCAACAAAATTCGCATCCACAGAAAGTCAATGCCACAGCCGTATCGCTTGCAAAAGCCAGAAGACTTATTCAAGCCGGTAATCCGCAAGAAGCATTGGTAGGTTTGCGAGAAATTAAATTAGGAACATCGTCTGACAGTGATGTTCATTTACTCAGAGGAATCTGTTTGGCCATGATGGCACAACCAATCGAGGCAGGGACAGAGCTAGATGAGGCGATAGCTCTCCGACCGAACTATGCCCCTGCATACATGTCCGCGGGTTTATCCTTCGCAAGTCTTAATAACTTGGAGATGGCGTTGGATCGCCTATCGACCGCGGTACGACTTGATCCCAATCTACCTAATTTGCGGTTCAACTACGCGCTCGTGCTCGCTCGTGCCGGAAATTATGTGGAGTCAGAGAAGCAGTTAGAGCTTGAACTGAGAAGTAAAACGCGAAAGGGCCCGGTTTCATTAGACTTTTGGAGCCTGAAGGCTCGGGACGCCTACTTTCAGAAGAAGTGGCAGGACACTCTCGATTCCTACAACAAGGTGCGAGAGCTCGAACCCGATTCTGCTGAAGCATACTCTGCCATCGGGGAAAGTTTGTATTTCCTGAACCAGCCAGAAAAGAGCGTAGCAGCCTTACAGCAGTCCCTCCTTTTGGAGCCAACGAACGAGACTGCACGTGTTCTTCTCGGTAAGATTTACCAAAACCAAGGACACGATAAGGAAGCGATCGCAGAATTCGAAAGCGCAATGAAATTGGTGCCTGATGATCGTGAGGTCATATTTCGTCTGTCGAAGCTCTACAACAAAACAGGAGATCTAGCTGCTGCTGCTAGTCTCCAAATGAAACTGAAAAACTCATTCGCAGAGAGCAGCGTTCAATCAATCAATGAGCTAAAAGCTGCAGAGCTCAATAACACAGGGATTGAACTGGAAAAGAATGGAAATCGGCAAGAAGCGCTAGATCACTACAATCAGGCTGCAAAAACAGACGTCACCAATCTGGTTTTTGCACGAAACGCGGCTTTGCTTCTATGCAAAATGGGACGAACTCAAGAAGCTATTGAACGCTCAAAAGAAATTCTTGCTTTAGATCCGGATGATGCAAAAGCCGCTCAAATTTTGACTGTCGCAAATGAAGTCGCGGCAGGTAAACTTAGTGAGGTCAGTAGTTTGCCTGAATCTCAACGATGAACAGCTCCAAGGGGCTTACCTCATAAGTGAGGCACACGAGATCTGAAAACTAAATACCTTCACCGGAGACTCTGGGGTATCCATTTGCCCAAGTCGATACTCAACATCGTTGGGGCTCAAATTTCTTTGGGTCCACCATTCGAGTTTCGGTAGGATAGGGATCTGTTCCAAACTATTTTTTGCATTTCTATTGGCACTTCTTAATTGCGCGATTGCGCTTGTAGCACATATCTGTCCTAGGTGAATTTACTTGGTTGCGACATCTCGTTCTTCGGTTACTCACAGCCTCGGGTTGTGGGTAAGTCTTATTGCGTTAGCCGGATGCGGTACAGGAACTTCAGGGCCTTCTGGGACTGGAGCAACGGTTCCTCCGCCTGTTCAGCCTCCTACCGGTCAGCAAACCAGCACTCCTCCAGTTGTCAGCGTTAGTAGTCTGGATTTAGGGAGTGTTGTAGTTGGGACAGTGGGAACTGCTAAGACGGTAACAGTCAGTTCACAGGGAATCCCATCTCTTACCACTTCTGTAAGGCCGGCAAATAGCTTTGTCGCTACTTTGGGATCGACTTGTGTCAAGAGCGCTTCTGCCTGTCTGGTTTCGGTTGCCTTCCGACCTTCTAAGGAAGGAGTCCTGACGGGCTCTCTCGTTATTGGCGATACGATAACGGGACTTACCAGCACTGTCCAACTCACAGGAGTTGGACTCGCTCCGACTCCACCTAAGTCAATAGCACCCGTTGCCACACCAGGTAGCCTGAGCTTCAGTAATACGGGTATTGGTCTTGCCAGCAGCGCCCAGACAGTGAGCATCGTTTCCCAGAATGGCGACCCTATAGTTGCTCAGACTCAACCCTCTAACAGCTTTAGAATGACGCACGGTTCAACATGCGAACAGGGATCACAATCGTGCCAGATCGCTGTAACGTTCAACCCTTCGAAAGTAGGAACTGTAACCGGCTCCTTGATCCTAAAAGACACAGTCACAGATCTGTCTGTGACTGTCGCTCTCATTGGTGTCGGATATTCAGTGCCTCCTCCTGCAACAGCTCCATTGCTGTCACCAACAAGCCTGGACTTTGGTACTGAACAAATCGGACTGACTACGACGGCTCAGAATGTGACAGCGATTGCTCAGAACCAGGATGCTCTGACTGCTCAAGTACAGCCATCCGATAGTTACAACCTGACACAAGGCGCATCATGCGCCCAGGGGTTACAGTCTTGCCAGATCGCTATAACTTTTAGCCCTTCCAAACCGGAAACGATTGTGGGCTCCTTAGTGATTACGGATACGGTGTCTGGGCTAACATCCACTACCGCGTTGACAGGTGCTGGTTTCAATAAACCAGACCCGATGGCTGGGATGGAATTCTATCTTCCATTTACTGACAGTAATGGGACTACCGTAGCGGATGTTACCGGCAACGGTCACACTGGAGTGATCTCCGGCAGTGGAGCTATAGCACAGTGGGTAGGTTCTGTTGGCTTGCAGTTAAACGATCAGATCGTCACAATTCCCCAGATCTCCGGACGCCCGGTACACGGAGTCTGTGCCTATTTTCCGGCTGGAACAAATACGGGCTTCTCCCTTTACCCATATCTATTTTCTCCTCCGGTCGGATCGAATTCGGGACAGGCATTTGTGTCTTCATATGTTTCCTCGGATCAAGGCCATGGAGCCCTCGCCAACTTTCCTGCGATCGGATATTCAAGCTATAGCTGGCATACTGCCTCTCTCGATGGCTTTGCGGGGATTCACTGCATCGAGGATATCGTCGGAACAAGTACTAGCAATCCAGACCACATCATTGTGGATGGAAAAGAAGTAACGTACTTGGCCCAATCGCATTCCGAGGATCAACTGACGGCAGTGCAGCTTCCCATGCCAATGACAGTTCAGTCCAATATCAATGGCACGATGGCCAATCATCCGGTCATTTACAGCATATGGGGATCCTCGACCGCGGATACGGTGCTCCAGGCTCAAACACGCACCAAGGCTGAGATAAGCAGACTGACCTCTCTTGGTGTGCCCGTGACCGTTCCAGTCAGTACGGCAACTGACTCCACTTGCTCGATCACCGGATCTTCGATCGACGTAGGTTACGGAGCCTCTCACGATCCAACCACACTTTTGGCCTTGAGCTTTCCGTGCACAATTCATAACTTCGCGGTTTCGGGACAACCTTCAAAGGATATGGCTGGTGCCTTTCAGGATCGTGAAGAAATGGTCTACCATCCGAAGGCCGCACGAAACGCTTATAACGGCGGGCCGACGAATAGTGTCACAAACTATAGAGAGAAGCCACAAAATGCCTACCAGGATATTGTTGACTGGAATACAAAGGCTCACGCATTGGGATACAAGACGATCGTCTCCACTATGATCAGCCGATGTGGAACAACTGGATATCAAGGATTGCCGGCGGATGCATTAAAACAGACCTTCAATGCCTTGATTCTGGCAAACGCAGACCTGTTCGATTGGGTTGCGAATCAGGCGGCAGCTCCGCAAATCGGCGCAGACGGAGCATGTACGAATGCCACCTATTTCTGGGATGCAGCTACAACTGGAATCCATCCGAATGATGCCGGGCAAGCTTATTATGTTGCCGCCATGCGTGCCGGCTTCGAAGGAATTTATCAAACGTCGTCGACATCCGTATCCGGAGCTTATACGCAGATTCCTTCTGACACGAATCTCGTCGCCAGTGGATCGCTTCCGTATTCCATCACCCTTATGGATGCCAACACTGCAAACTTCAACAGGAAGGGGACGCTATGCGTGAACAATGTCGGTTCGGGCACAGTGACTCTATCTCCAGTAAACGGACAAGGAATCGACGGGAATCCGTCGCTGCGGATTGCACCGGGAGACACATCCTGTATTCGCGCTACCGTCATTGATCCGATTGCGGCTGGGGCATCCTGGACGGTTGTACCTATGATTCAGTGATGGAAATGTCCTCTGACCTGATTCAGCGTCAGAGGACATTCAATACCACGGAACTCTAGTTGTAGCCCAACTCATGCGGCGCGGGATAAGTCAGCGTTCCATCCTTCTTTTCGTACCACATGAACAGCTTATGGTCGCCGTTGACCCGCACCGCCACAATAATTCCAGTTCCAAATGTGCCGGACCCGTCCGTCTTTGAGATATCTACCTTGTGCGACTGGATCGGTCCTACCGGGCTCTGCGTCGTCCAGTCCTCGGTAAACCGCTGCAACGTGTAGTCGTACTTCTGGGGATGCTTCTGCCAGTCCGGATCACTCATCCAGAGCGCATACGCCTGGTTGTAGTCCTTCGCCTCCAGCGCCTGGAAGAACTTATCCACCTTGTGCTCTGCCGGAAGGTTCGTATAGAACCACCCGTGTCCCGTCAGGTATCCCCCCACCCCGATCACGAGAGCCACAAGGATCAGCGCAATCCCGCCAATCACTAAGCCTGTGTTGCGCCGTTCACGGCTCGCATCGTACTTCGGTGCATTCAGCAGAGTCATCGGATCCTCCCTCACTTCACTCGCCTATATTATTAGACAGTCGACGGCTCTGAATGTTCCCTCCTTCCAGGCGCCACTTTAAGCTTCAGAGAATCTCTCTCCAGCTTTAGCTGGAGAGGAAGATCCACGACAGGCCACTTCGGCCCGTTCGATCACTTTTCGTGGTGAATTGCCGCATATTTGGCACGAATCAGCCCGCCAGCCTCTATCCTGAATCCCATGGCTCTCCCCACGCGGTCCCCCAGCCTTCGAAGATCGCCCTCCGGCCTCTGGCTCGGTGCGCAGGCTTGGGCTATTCGTCGTCTTCACGCCCTGCACCGTACCCGCACGGCTGCCCATCTTGAGACCGGCGCCCTTGGTGAGCGCGAAGCGCTCTTTTATCTGCGCCGTTGCGGCTATACCATCGTCGCCCGACGATGGAAGACGTCGAAATTTCGTGGCGACATCGACCTCATCGCCTGGCACAATCACACCCTCTGTTTCATCGAAGTCAAAACCCGCAGTCACAGAGATGCCTTCGCTGCCGAGCTCGCCGTCGACGGCGACAAACAGCGCGTCCTCCGCCGCCTTGCTCGCGTCTATATCCACCGCATCCCTGAGGCCGTCCGTCCGACGACCGCCCGCTTCGATGTGCTCTCCCTCTATCTCTCCTCTCCCGAGGACATCGGACACACCAGCGCGGCTGAATTCGTCTTAAATCAGGGGGCCTTTGAATGGGCATAATTTACACGCAAGGAACCGATCCCTCCGTCCTCGACCCCACTGAGCTCGGCGAACGTCTCGCCGCGACCATCCGCGCCGCAGTCCCCTGGCTCGTCACCCTGTCCAATGCAGATGCCAGCCATCCCGAGCGCGAAGGCAAGTGGTCGGCCAAGGAGGTGATCGGACACCTCACCGACTCCGCCGTCAACAATCTTGGACGGATCGTGCGCATGCAGATCGCTCCCGAAGCCATGCCCGGGTATGCCCAGGAGTCCTGGGTCAAACTCCAACACTATCGCGACCGCGAGTGGGCCGAGGTCCTCGCCCTCTGGTTCGCCCTCAACGAGCATCTCGTCTGGACCATCCGCCACATCGATCGCGCCAACCTTCCGAACGAGGGCATCGTCGCTGGAACTCCGATCACACTTGGATTCCTCATCGAGGACTACATCGCCCACATGAAGCACCACCTGCGCCAGATGCGTCCATGGGTTCACCCCGGCAACGCCTGAGGATGGCAGCCGGTTTGACTTCACCTGCGACCATGCCTAGCCTCAAAGGAAGGGAAAGGTGGACAACCAGCTGAATCGGTTGATCTTTTCTCAGAGGAGCAAGACGAAGCGCATGAAGGTTCTGGTGATCGGTGGTGGAGGGCGCGAGCACGCCCTGGTATGGGCGCTGCACAAATCCACTTCGGTGACCGAAGTCGTCGCCGCTCCCGGCAATGGAGGCATGGCCACGATCGCGCGCTGTCTGCCAGTGGACGTAAATAACCTGCATGCGATGGTCGATCTGGTCGCGATCGAAAGGCCGGATCTGACTGTGGTGGGACCTGAGGTTCCGCTCGCGCTGGGACTCGTGGATGAGCTCGAGCATAGGAAATTTCGCGTCTTCGGTCCCACGAAGGACGCGGCGCAGCTTGAATCGAGCAAAGCCTTCGCGAAAGCTTTCATGCAACGGCATGCGATTCCGACTGCGGAGCACGCCCTCTGCACAACCCTCGACGAGGTACGCGAATCTCTCCTGCGCTTCTCTGTCCCGGTGGTGGTGAAAGCATCGGGCCTGGCCGCGGGCAAGGGCGTTGTGATCTGCAATACGCGCCTGGAGGCCGAGACGGCTGCAGCGCAGATGTTCTCTGGCGTTCTGCTGGGCGCTCCCGAAACCGAGGTCGTCCTGGAGGAGTTCCTCATCGGGGAAGAGGTTTCATTCTTCGCATTATGCGACGGCAAACATGCAATTCCAATTGCCGCGGCACAGGACCACAAGCGTGTAGGCGAGGGGGATACGGGACCGAATACAGGTGGGATGGGGGCATACTCGACCGATGGCTTGCTGACACCAGCAATGCGGCAGTGGATCATGCACAACGTCGCGCAGAAGGTTGTGGCCGGCATGGCGTCAGAGGGAACGCCGTTCAAGGGGATCCTGTTTATCGGGCTGATGATGAGCCCGCGCGGGCCGATGGTACTGGAGTTCAACACGCGCTGGGGTGACCCGGAGACCGAAGCGATCATGCTGCGGCTGGAGACGGATATCCTCGATCTTTTCAACGCCTCAATCGACGGCACGGCAAACACGCTGGTTGTACGGCTGAAGCCGGGAGCCAGCGCCACGGTGATTGCGGCCAGCGGAGGATATCCGGGCAAGTACGCCTCGGGACTCCCGATTACCGGACTTGAGAGCAGCAGCGACAATGGCGTGATCGTCTTTCATGCGGGAACAGCGATCAAAGATGGAAGGCTTGTGACGGCAGGTGGGCGAGTGCTTGCAGTTACAGCAGAGGCGCCCGACCTGAGCGATGCGCTCGACAGGATCTACGCGCGGATGAAGACGATCTCCTTTGAAGGAATGCAGTATCGGCGCGATATCGGGCATCGGGCGTTGCGCTAGTTCATTTTCGGCTGATCTTGCAAGGAGGACTATGGACCGCGAACATCGCCTGACAGCAATACTTCCCTCCAATAATCTCGACGCCTCCGAAGCCTTTTACAAACCATGGGGCATGTATGAATTCGCCCTCAGCGATCCCGATGAAACGCTGGTGCGCATTGGCTGGCCGACGCGGTTGCGCACTCCCATCATGCAACCAGCTACCCCCTGAGGAGAAGTGACGATGAGCGAACCGGCGTTGACCGCAACAGAAACCCTCAAGTGGAACGAAGCAACAACCGCCAACTGGCGCAAACTACTGGCGGCACATCCTGAGATGCTTGCGCTACCCTGCGACATCGCGCGGACGTCGACAGTGGCCCAACTTCTGCAGCATATTGTTGCGGTGGAGCTGCGGTATGCGGAGCGGATCCTTGGCCTGCCGGAAACGGACTATGCTAATGTCCCATACGACTCGGTGGATGCGATCTACACGACCCATGATCGCGCCATGGAGCTCTAT